>Ga0081539_10001448_pt1 | contig 40582 bp, 40 predicted proteins | sample TabmetS4T2R2_FD_71023 | JGI IMG/M metagenome (GOLD analysis project Ga0081539, IMG submission 71023) | Tabebuia heterophylla rhizosphere microbial communities from the University of Puerto Rico - S4T2R2 | ecosystem: Host-associated > Plants > Roots > Rhizosphere ... | reverse complement strand
CCCGACTTCGCGCCAGGACCGACGAGCCCGTCGGCGAGCAGCAGCGTCAGCCCATGCATCAGTGACCAGCAGGAGAGAATCGCGCCCGCAATTCTTGGTGCGTTCTTTGCCGTCCGCGCCATCGGCTCGCCGAAGGCGCCATTGACGATCGCCTCCTCCAGGACGGCTCTGATCTTGTCGGCGGCGGCGCGCTCGATCGCGGGACGGCTCTCGTCCGGGCCGCTCAGGTAGCCGCCGAACATCAGCCGGTAGAGCGCCGGATTCTCGACGCCATAGCGAATGTAGACGCGCAGGATCGCGAGGAGCTGGGCGCGCGGGCTCGTGCTGCGCGCGCTTTCCTCGCTCGCCTGCTGCGCCAGCGCCTCGAAGCCCGCGGCCGAGACCGCCGCCAGCAGATCGGCCTTGTCGGCGAAGTGCTTGTAAGGCGCGTTGTGGCTCACGCCGGCGCGGCGCGCGAGCTCGCGCAGAGAGAATTCGACGCTTTGGGTCTCGCTGAGCAGCTCGAAGGCGGCGCGCACGATCGCGCGGCGCAGGTCGCCATGATGATAGGGGCGCTCCTGCGCCCGGCTTTGCAAGTTCGCCATGCAACCTCAAATCCTTTGTCTTGCCAAGCGTTTACGAACCTAAGTTGGCGATGTCAACACTTTCCTGTGAGGCGGAGCCGGTCACAGTCGAAGAATGTTGACAGCGGCAACTTATGCCGCGTAAAAGTGGACAACGTCAACATAGGCCGGAAGAGATCCAATGAGCATCGTGACATTCGCCCCGGCGGCGGCCTGCCGCCCGCCGGCAGGCCAGGCTTTGCGCCGCGCGGCGGCGCGCTATCTCGCCTGGCGCGCCACCCCCCGGCTGCAGGCGCTTGATCCCGCCGAGCTGGATGCCGTGCGGGCGATCGCCGCGGCGTTCTCCGCCTTCTGCCGCCGCGGCGAGCGGCGCGCGCGCGCGCTCGGCGCGAGTCTCGCGCATGATCCACGCGGCGACGTGCGGCGCGCGATCGCGGCTCTCCGCGGGCAGCTCGCCAAGGCGCAGGTTCGCTTCTGCCTGCGCGCGACAGCCAATGCGCTGCTCGCCTTCGCCCTGGTGCACATGCTGGCGATTCCGCTGCACGGCCAATGGGCGGTGCCGACTGCGGTGGCGGTGATCCAGATGAGCATCGGCGGATCGCTCAAGGCGGCCTCGGAATACATACTCGGCACGATCGGCGGCGCGCTTTATGCGGGCGCGGTCGCCGCGCTGGTGCCGCATGCGAGCGAGTTCTCGCTCGCCTGCGCGCTCGCGCTCGCGATCGCACCGCTTGCCTATGCGGCCGCGATCCATCCGGGCTTTCGCGTCGCGCCGGTCACCGCGGTGCTGGTGCTGATGCTCTCGACCCGGCTCGGCGAGGCCCCGCTCGAGCTTGCCTATGACCGCTTGCTCGAGGTCGCGATCGGCGGTCTGGTGGCGATCACGGCGTCGTTTCTCGTGTTGCCGGCGCCGGCGCACATGCTCGGCCTCGGCGCCGCCGCCCGCGTGCTCGAACAGATGGCGCAGGCGCTGCCGGCGGTGATCGCCGGCTTCGCCGCCCGGGTCAGCCCGATGCAGAACCTGCGCCGCCAGGACGAGATCGGTGACGCCGTGCGCGCTCTTGCCGAGATGGCAGGCGATGCGAAAAGCGAGCGGCTCGGCAACCTGGCGCCGGATCCGGATCTTGCCGTGTTGGCGCGCAGCTTGCTGCGCCTGCGCCACGACCTCGTGATGCTCGGACGCGCCGCGGCCGCGCCGCTCCCGGCGCGCATCGCGACGCGGCTTTGCCCCTTGCTCGTCGAGATCGGCGCCGGCGCGCGCGATTATCTGCGCGCCAGCGCGGACGCGCTGGTGGCGCGCCGCGCGCCGCCGAGCACCGCGTGGGTCGACGACGCGCTCGCGGCCTACATCGCCGAGTTCGCCGCGCTGCGCGCCGCGGGGCTCTTGTCGGCACTTCCGATGGCGGAACGGGAGCGGCTGTTCGCGCTCGGATTCGCCCTGCAACAGCTGCAGCAGAACCTGTGCGAGCTCGCCCATTGCCTGCACGACTGGGCGCGCAATCCCGGCTGGCGCGGCAAGGCGGTCGATCTGGCGCTGTGGCTGCGGGCGCGCGCCTTCAAACTCCGGTGATCTATGTTGACAGTGACCACTTACATGCCTAGTAAAGTTGTCAACGCCAACATTTGCCGCGAACCCAGGATCTCTCTCATGCCCAGCTCAACCCTGATGCGATCTTCCGCCGTCCTTCTGGCGCTGCCGCTTGCGGCCGCGCTCGCCGGCTGCAAGACCGAGACCACCGTGGCCGAGCAGCGCCCGGTCCGCTCCGTCGTCGCCGTCCCGAAGCTGCTGCATGACGACCGGCAGGCGGTCGGCGAGGTGAAGCCGCGCTACGAGAGCGACCTCTCGTTCCGTGTCGCCGGCAAGCTGCTCGCGCGCCGCGTCGACGTCGGCGCCGCCGTCAAGCAAGGCGACACGCTCGCCACCCTCGACACGCAGGACTATCACAACCGCGTGCGGTCGGCGGAAGCCGAGGTGAGCTCGGCCGAGGCTGCGCTGGTCGAGGCGCAGGGCAGCGAGGATCGTCTCAACCGGCTGCTGAAGAACGGCTTCACGCCGAAGGCGAACTACGACACCGCGCTGCGCAACCTGCGCGCCGCGGAGGCGCGGCTCGCGGGCGCCAAGGCCAATCTCGATCTGACCCGTGACCAGCTCAACTACACCGAGCTCAAGGCCGAGTTCGACGGCATCATCACGGCGGTCGGCGCGGAGGCGGGGCAGAACGTCACGCCGGGCCAGCTGGTCGTGCGGCTGGCTCGCCCGGACGACAAGGACGCGGTGTTCAGCATCGCCGAGACCGCGCTCGCCGGCCCGACCGAGCGCGGCGCGGTCCTGGTCTGGCCGCTCTCCAATCCGGACTTGCTGATCGAGGGCGTGGTGCGCGAGATCTCGCCGGTCGCCGACCCGACGACGCGCACCTACACCGTCAAGGTCACCGTGCAGGATCCGCCGCAGCAGCTGCGCTTCGGCATGAGCGTCGGCGGGCGCTGGAAAGGCAGCCCGGTGCCCGCGGTGGCGCTGCCGCTCGCAGCGCTGTTCGAGAAAGACGGCGCGCCGGCTGTCTGGGTGTTCGACCAGCTCACCGCGAGCGTGCGGCTGAAGCCGGTGACAGTCGCCCGCTACGAGGCCGACTCCGTGATCATCGCCAGCGGCATCAACACCGGCGAGATCGTCGTCACCGCCGGGACCAGCATGCTGCGCGAGAGCCAGAAGGTGCGCCTCGCCTCGCCCGCCTCGACCGGGAGCACACAATGAAACGCTTCAATCTTTCCGCCTGGGCGCTCGCGCACAAGAGCTTCGTCGTCTACCTGATGCTGGTCGTCGCGCTCGCCGGCATCCTCCAATATCGCAAGCTCGGCCGCGAGGAGGATCCGCCCTTCACCATCAAGACCATGGTGGTGAAGACTCTCTGGCCCGGCGCGACCACGCTCGAGACCGTGCAGCAGGTGACCGAGCGCATCGAGAAGAAGCTCGAGGAATTGCCCAACCTCGACTATCTGAAAAGCTACAGCAAGCCCGGCGAGTCGGTCGTGTTCGTCAACCTGAAGGACACGACGCGCGCCGCCGAGGTCCCTGACCTCTGGTACCAGGTGCGCAAGAAGGTCGGCGACATCAAGCAGTCGCTGCCGCGCGAGGTGCAGGGCCCCTTCTTCAACGACGAGTTCGGCGATACCTACTCGCTCGTGCTCGCGCTCACCTCCGACGGCTTCACCCATCGCGAGCTGCGCGATCACGCCGAGCGCGTGCGCGCCGAGCTGCTCGCCGTCCCCGACACCGCCAAGATCGATCTGCTCGGCACCCAGGAGGAGAAGATCTTCCTCGAGTTCTCGACCCAGCAGCTCGCCGCCATGGGGCTCGACATCGCGCAGCTGCTGCAGACGCTGCAGGCGCAGAATGCGATCCAGCCGAGCGGCACGCTCGACGCGGAGGCCGAGAAGATCGCGGTGCGCGTCTCCGGCCAGTTCATCTCGGAGGAGAGCCTCAAGGCCGTGAACTTTCGCGTCAACGGGCAATTCTTCCGGCTGAGCGACATTGCCAGGATCCGCCGCGGCTATGTCGATCCGCAGCAGCCGATGTTTCGCTACAACGGCAGGTCGTCCATCGGCCTCGCCATCACGATGACCAAGAGCGGCGACGTGCTGGCGTTCGGCGAGCACATCAAGCAGCGCCTTGCCAAGGCCACGGCCGACCTGCCGGTGGGCATCGAGGCCCATCTCGTCGCCGACCAGCCCGAGGTGGTCGAGGAGGCGGTCGGCGAGTTCATCAAGACGCTGATCGAGGCGATCGTGATCGTGCTCGGCGTCAGCTTCCTGTCGCTTGGCTGGCGCCCCGGCATCGTGGTCGCGATCGCGATTCCGCTGGTGCTCGCCATCACCTTCGTGGTGATGAAGCTCTCCGGCATCAGCCTGCAGCGCATCTCGCTTGGCGCGCTGATCATCGGGCTCGGGCTGCTGGTCGACGACGCGATGATCGCGGTCGAGACCATGATCACCAAGCTCGAGCAGGGCTTCGACAAGATCACCGCGGCGACCTTCGCCTATACGTCGACCGCGTTCCCGATGCTGACCGGCACGCTCGTCACCGTGGCGGGATTCGTGCCGGTGGGCTTTGCCGCCAGCAGCGCCGGCGAGTACTGCTTCACGCTGTTCGCCGTGGTGGCGATCGCGCTGCTCGCCTCGTGGATCGTCGCCGTGCTGTTCACCCCGCTGACCGGCGTGTTCATCCTGTCGGACAAATTGAAGGCGCATGCTCACGAGCCGTCGCGTCTCGCGCGCGCTTTCATGCGCCTGATCGATCGCGTGCTGCGCGTGCGCTACGCGGTCATCGGCGGCACGGTCGCGCTGTTCGTTGCCGCGCTGGTCGGCATGCAGTTCGTGCAGCAGCAATTCTTCCCGAGCTCGGACCGCCCCGAGCTGCTCGTCGACCTTACGCTGCCGCAGGGCTCCTCGCTCACCGCGACGCGCAAGACCGTCGATGAGCTCGAGCAGATCCTGCGCACCGATCCGGACATCGCGCACTGGTCGTTCTATGTCGGCAGCGGCGCAGTCCGCTTCTATCTGCCGCTCGACCAGCAGCTCGCGAATGACTTCTTCGCCCAGGGCGTGATCGTCGCGAAGAGTTTCAAGGCGCGCCCCGCCGTGCAGCAGCGGATCCTTGCGGCCCTGCGCGAGCGCGCCTTCGACCACGTGCTCGCGCGCGTCAGTCCGCTCGAGCTCGGCCCGCCGGTCGGCTGGCCGCTCAAGTTCCGCATCAGCGGCCCGGATGCCGCGAAGGTGCGCGAGCTCGCGCAGAGCTTCGCCGCCGTGCTCGGCAACACGCCGAGCGCGCGCAACATAAACTTCGACTGGAACGAGCCCTCCAAGGTCGTGCGCGTCGAGGTCGATCAGGATCGCGCCCGCGCGCTCGGCATCTCGTCGCAGGCGCTGAGCCAGACCATCAATGCCGTGCTCTCGGGCACGCCGGTCACGCAGCTGCGCGACGACATTTACCTGATCGATATCGTCGCCCGCGCGGTCAACGACGAGCGCGCCAAGCTCGAAACCCTGCGCAGCCTGCGCATTGCGACGCCGAGCGGCCGCGCGGTGCCGCTCGAGCAGATGGCGAAGCTTTCCTACGCGCTCGAGCCACCGCTGATCTGGCGCCGCCAGCGCCTGCCGACCGTCACGGTGCAGGCTGACACCGCGCCGGGCGTCGAGGCCGCGACCGTTGTCAAGGCGCTCGGCGCCGAGCTTGCGGCATTCAAGGCAAAGCTGCCGCCCGGCTACGACGCGGTGGTGGGCGGCACGGTCGAGGACAGTGCCAAGGCGGAAGCGAGCATCTTCGCGGTGTTCCCGCTGATGGTGCTGCTGATGATCACCATCCTGATGGTGCAGCTGCAGAGCTTCCAGCGCCTGTTCCTGGTGCTCGCCACCGCACCGCTCGCCCTGATCGGCGTTGCGGCCGCACTGCTGTTGTCGGGCGCGCCGATGGGCTTCGTCGCGATCCTCGGCGTCATCTCGCTGATCGGCATGGTGATCCGCAACTCGGTGATCCTGATCGATCAGATCGAGACCGAGATCGCCGGCGGCACGCACCCATGGGACGCGGTGATCGAGGCGACGCAGCATCGGCTGCGCCCGATCCTGCTCACCGCAGCGGCCGCGATCCTCGGCATGATCCCGATCGCGCCGACCGTGTTCTGGGGCCCGATGGCCTATGCGGTGATGGGCGGGCTCGTGGTCGCGACACTGCTCACGCTGGTGTTCCTGCCCGCGCTCTATGTGGCGTGGTTTCGGATCGCGCCGCCGAACGAGGCCGCGGAGGCGGCAGCGGCTGCAAGCGAGCCGGACGGCGCGGCGCTTGCCGCACCGCGCTGACGTGGGCGAGGGAGCAGAGGGCCGACCTGAGCCCTCTGCCGCCCTCACACCTTGTCGAGCGCGTGCAGCAGATCCTCGCAGACGTCGTCCGGGTGCTCGAGCCCGCATGACAGCCGCACCATTCCGTCGCTGATGCCGAGCTCGGCACGCGCCGCCGCGCCGATGCGCTGGTGCGTGGTCGTCGCCGGATGGGTGATGAGGCTTTTCGCGTCACCGAGATTGTTCGAGATGCGCACAAGCTTGAGCGCATCCTGAAAGCGGAACGCGCCGGCCTTGCCGCCTTTGATCTCGAACGCCACCAGCGTCGAGCCGCCGCGCATCTGCTTCTGCGCGATCTTCGCCTGCGGATGATCCGGACGCCCCGGATAGATCATGCGCGTGATCTTCGGATGATCGACCAGCGCGACCGCGACCGTCGCCGCCGTATCGGTCTGGCGCCGCACGCGCACGCTCAGCGTCTCCAGGCCCTTGAGCAGGACCCAGGCGTTGAACGGCGAGATCGACGGTCCGGTCTGGCGGATCAGATTGTGCACATTGTCCTGGATGAACTTCTCCGAGCCGAGGACGACGCCGCCAAGACAGCGGCCCTGTCCATCGATGTGCTTGGTCGCCGAGTAGACGACGCAGTCCGCGCCGAGCGCGAGCGGCGACTGCCACAGCGGCGTCGCGAACACGTTGTCGACCACCAGCGTCGCGCCGGCCTTGTGCGCGATCTTGGCCACCGCCTCGATGTCGATGACCTCGAGGTTGGGATTGGTCGGGCTTTCGAGGAAGAACGTCTTGGTGTTGGGTCGGATCGCGTTCTCCCATTGCTTCAGATCAGTGCCGTCGACCAGGGTCGAGGTGACGCCGTAGCGTGGCAGGAAGTCCTCGACCACATAGCGGCAGGAGCCGAACAGCGCTTTCGCCGCAACGACGTGATCGCCGGCCTTGACCTGTCCCAGCAGCGCGACGGTGACGGCCGCCATGCCGGTCGCGGTCGCGCGCGCCGCTTCGGCGTTCTCGAACGCCGCCATGCGGGCTTCGAACATCGCGACCGTCGGATTGGCAAAGCGCGAATATTGGTAGCCGGGCTCCTCGTTCTTGAAGCGCCGCTCCGCCTGCGCCGAGCTTTCGTAGACATAGCCCTGCGTCAGGAACAGCGACTCGGAGGTCTCGCCGAACTCCGAACGCAGCGTCCCGGCATGCACCAGGCGGGTCTCGGGGCGATAGCGTGACGCGGGCATGACAAGCTCCTCAGCGACGCAACAAAAAACCCGGCCGGGGCAATCCCCATAGCCGGGTCGCGGTCGCTTGCGTCCCCGGCCTTTTAGCACCCTTGTTTAACGTGGCGGCAAGCCGGCCGGCTCAAATGACCACGGGATAACGCGGCTCTTAACGCGGCCATTGCCTTCCCGTCAAGAAGGGGGTTCGGTAGAGCATGATCCCGAAAAAAGCCTGCCCCGCACTTGATGCGGGGTGGGTACCGGTTTTCGGAAAGATCATGCTCCACTAAAGACGGTAGACATCAAACCGCACGGAAACCCAGAGGCTTATGTCCGACGAGAAGGGCATCCTGCCGGATCGCATGATCGCGGCGCTGACGAAGTCCGGTGGGATCGTGCCCGCGTATGACTACGCGCCCGACCAGATCCAGCCCGCGAGCCTCGATCTGCGGCTCGGCAAGACGGCGTATCGCGTGCGCGCGAGCTTCCTGCCGGGACACAGCACGGTTGCGGAGCGCCTTGCCGCGCTCACCATGCACGAGATCGGCTTGAGCGATGGCGCGGTCCTGGAGACCGGCTGCGTCTACATCGTGCCGCTGATCGAGAGCCTCGCGCTGCCGCGCGACATCGCGGCGTCCGCCAATCCGAAGAGCTCGACCGGCCGGCTCGATGTCTTCACCCGCGTCATCACCGACCGCGCGCGCGGCTTCGACCGCATCGAAGCCGGCTATCGCGGGCCGCTCTATGCGGAGATTTCGCCCAAGACGTTTCCGGTGCTGGTGCGCGAGGGCGCGCGGCTGTCGCAGCTCCGCCTCCGGCGTGGTCACGCGGCGCTCAGCGCCGACGAGCTTGCGGCGCTGCATCGGCGCGAGCGGCTGGTCGATGCCGAGGATGCCGACTTCGAGGGCGGCATCTCGGTCAGCATCGATCTCATCGCATCGGGCGGCCAGGCGCTCGTCGGCTATCGCGCCAAGCGCCATACCGGCGTGATCGATGTCGAGCGCCGCGCCGGATACGAGATCGCGGATTTCTGGGAGCCGGTGCATGCGCGCCGCGACGGCACGCTCATTCTCGACCCGGACGAGTTCTACATTCTCGCCTCGAAGGAAGCCGTGCAGGTGCCGCCGGACTACGCCGCCGAGATGGTGCCGTTCGATCCGCTGGTCGGCGAATTTCGCGTGCACTATGCGGGCTTCTTCGATCCGGGTTTCGGCTATGCGGGCGCGGGCGGGCAGGGCAGTCGCGCGGTGCTCGAGGTGCGCTCGCGCGAAGTGCCGTTCATTCTCGAGCACGGCCAGATCGTCGGCCGGCTGGTCTACGAGACCATGCTGGCGCGCCCCGAAACGCTCTACGGCTCGGGCATCGGCTCGAACTATCAGGCGCAAGGCCTGAAGCTGTCGAAGCACTTCAAGGCGTGACGCAGCAAAGGGTGTAGGGCGGGCAAAGCAGCCATAAGCGCGTTTACGCGCGTCTGCGACGCGCTACGGCGCGTGCCCGCCATCGGCGGTGCGGCGGGCACGGCGCGCAACGACGTCGCCCATATCGACCGTCAGAGCAGGCGCCTTTGGCCGCCCTACGAACTGGCTCGAGCTATCAAGTTTTGAAGCTGTCGAAGCACTTCAAGGCATGACGCGGCGCTACAGTCGATTGCAAATAAAAGAGGCCTCGCGACAGCGAGGCCTTTTTTCGTTCGATCAGCATCGACGTATCAAGTCTCCTGTTCGTCCTGTTCGCCGCGTGGAGACGCGAACGTATCCCACCAAGCCAGCGGAAGAACGATCCAGAACAGATAGGGCATGACGCACCTCGCGTTGTGCCTCGTCCTGCTTCGACCAGACAACGAAAAAAGTCCTCGAATGTTCCAAGAGCGGCAATCAAGAGCCGCAATGGCGGTTGCAATTGTAACGCAATTCGTGAGCGTTCTTTCGAGGAGCATCGCGTCTGAAAGCGATCACGCATCGCGCGTGTGTCGGTGATGAAAGACGCGCATCGATGAGACGCAATCGCGATGACGGCACCGCTTGTCCTGTCGATGCACATGCGTACACGCGGACTGACTTGCGTTAAGGCGACCCGGACATTTTTCGCAGCGCGGAAAGCTCAAAAATACAGAAATATGTCGCATGCGCGGGAACGAAGAAGTTTGCGCGTCCGTTGGCTCCGCACCGAGGGTTGTTTTCAAGGAGCTCACATCATGCTCAAGAAAGCCATTGTGACCGCCGCGTTCATCGCGGTCGGAACGACATTCGCCTTTGCGCAGGCCGGCAGCGGCAGTGGCGCTGGTGCAGGAGCCGGCGGTGCTGGCGGCGAGCCGCCGCGTCTTGGCGACGCGCATCCGCCGGGCGCCCTGAAGAAGGGCGGCGTGCCGCCCGCAGCCGCTCTGCGCCGTGGTGACGACATGGCGCCGCCGATCGAGCAGCAGGTGCAGAGCAAGCAAGTTCAGGGCAAGCAAGCGCAGCAGCGGAACTATCGCACGCGCAATGTGCGCGGAAGCGGCGGAAGCGGCTACTGATCCCGAGCTGACGTCCTTGCGGCCTTGACCGCGCCGGATCGCGGCCCGCGACCCGGCGCCTTTCCTTGCGGCGCGGTGACGATACGTGACACGCAGCCGATGGAAACCGCGCGCGTCCTCTGCTACACCTTGCCCCGTTCTGGCGTCCAAGCGATAGTTGCAATCGTCGAGGACAGCAGAAGCGCGGGCGTAGTTCAGTGGTAGAACGTCAGCTTCCCAAGCTGAATGTCGTCGGTTCGATCCCGATCGCCCGCTCCAAGGTTTTTGCCTGACGCGGCAACGCCGGCCACAACGGTCTGCGTGGAAGCCGCGCGGAGAAGTCGGGAGGGGCACCTGACGGTCAGAGTCAAGGTCGATCGCGACCGTTGCCAGGGTCATGCGCGTTGCGCCGCCTTGGCCCCCGAGTTGTTCAAGCTCGATGAACTCGGCAACGCCGAGGAGATCGGCGACGGCACCGTGCCGGAAGCGCTGGTCGATAAAGCCTATCTCGCCAAAGCCAATTGTCCCGAACTCGCAATCGAGGTGACCGAGACATGAGCAGGCCCCCCGTCGACGACTGGAACACCGATTTCGATCATCTCGACCCGCGCTGGATCGAGAATCCTTATCCGATCTGGGACGGCCTGCGCGAACAGTGCCCGATCGCCCACACGGCGCGCTATCGCGGCGTCTATTTTCCCTCGCGCTATGAGGATGTGCGCGCCGTCGCCTACGACACCGAGCATTTCTCCTCGCGCCGCATCATCGTGCGCGAGACGCCGCCGCCGCGCATTCCGGCGCCGCCGATCACGTCCGATCCGCCCGAGCACCGTCCGGCGAAGAATCTGCTGCTGCCGGCCTTCACGCCGGACGCGATCAAGCGCCACGAGGCGCATGCGCGCGAGATCTGCGGCAAGCTGATCGATCGTTTCGCCGACAAGGGCGGCTGCGATATCGCGGTCGATTACGCGCAGGAAATTCCGGCGCGTGTTATCGCCCACATGCTCGGCCTCCCCGATGACGAGGGCGACCGCTTCCGCCAATGGATTCACGAAATCCTCGAGCTCGGCATCACCGAGCCGGCCGCGCTCATGAAGGCGCTGAGCGAGAGCTCGAAATATTTCCAGGCCGAGATCGAGAAGCGCCGCGCGCAGCCGACCGACGACCTGATCAGCTACCTGACGCACGCGACCATCGATGGCGCGCCGCTCGCCGAAGAGCATCTGATCGGATCGATCCGCCTGATTCTCATTGCCGGGATCGACACGACGTGGAGTGCGATCGGCGCCTGCTTCTGGCATCTTGCGCAGCACCCGGAGGATCGCCAGCGCCTCGCCGCCGATGCGGCGCTGGTGCCGACCGCGGTCGAGGAATTCCTGCGTGCGTTCTCGCCGGTAACGATGGCGCGCGAGGTCATCAAGGACGTCACGATCAACGGCTGCCCGTTCAAGCCGGGCGAGATGGTGCTGCTGTCGTTTCCGGCCGCCAACCGCGACCCCGCCATGTTCCCGGATGCCGATCGCGTCGTGATCGATCGCAAGGAAAACCGCCACGCCGCGTTCGGGCTCGGCATTCACCGCTGCATCGGCTCGAACCTTGCGCGCATGGAGATCACGGTGGCGCTGCAGGAGTGGTTCGCGCGCATTCCGGAATTCCGGCTCGATCCGGCCGCCAAGGTGACCTGGTCGGAGGGCACCGTGCGCGGCCCGCGCCGCCTGCCGGTGCTGTTCTAGCCGAATTCCGTTTCAACACTCTCGATCGTCATGCCCCGCGAAAGCGGGGCACCCAGTACCCACCGATCTGTCGGTGTCTACTGGGTCGCCCGCTTTCGCGGGCGATGACGACCCGAGAGGTTCAATTCGACCTGAGATCGCCTTCACCGGTTGCCGCGGGCCGCGGCCGGGCCTATCTATTTCCCTGGACCATGGATACCCCGATGCCCGAAGCCGCGCTCAACTCGACCCGTGCCCTGTCGCGCCCGGTTCTGGCGGTCGCGGCGCTCTGCACGGTCCTGATCGGCGCCACGCTCGCGTTGTGGGCGCATTACGGGACGACTGTGTTCTTCGAGATCATCGCGGCCGGAATCGCAGCGTGCTTCTGAACTCATGAATCCGCGCACGACCCGCCTTCTGCTCATTCTCTCGGCCTTCGTGGCCGGGCTGCTGTTGTGCTTCTCGGTCGTGCTGCTCGTAGCCGATCGCGGCGGAGCGCCGATCATCGCGGCGCCGTCGAGCGTCGGCGGACCGTTCCGGCTGACTGATCAGAACGGCCAGACCATCACGGATCGCGAGCTGAAAGGCCGTCCGTTCCTGGTCTTCTTCGGCTTCACGCATTGTCCCGACGTGTGTCCGACCGCGCTGTTCGAGATTTCGGAAATCTTCGACAAGCTCGGCCCGGACGCCGAGAAGGTCAACGCGCTCTTCGTCACGGTCGATCCGGAGCGCGACACCCCGCAGGCGCTGAAAGACTATCTGTCGAGCTTCAATCCGCGGCTGATCGGCGTCGGCGGCGACGCGGAGGCGCTCGCGGCGGTCGCCAAGGCCTATCGGGTCTACTACAAGAAGGTTCCGCTCAAGGACGGCGACTACACGATGGATCACACGGCGATCGTTTACCTGATGGACAAGACCGGCAAGTTCGTCGCGCCGTTCAGCCTCAAGCGCCCGCCCGAGCAGGCCGCCGCCGACCTGCGGCGCTACTTCTGACCGGGCCCTCGTATCCCGCCGCAAAGCCTTCCCGTGCACGCCCTTTCGGCTATAAGCGCGCATCCGTGATCCTGGTTCGCATGACGACGTCAGACCCTCATAGCGGCGCAACCCGTGGCGCCATCGGCCGCGTAGCGGGCCTTGCGCTGGCCTGCGCGCTCGTCGCCGCACTGCTCGGTCCGGTCCCTCGGGCGCAGGCACAGGCGCCCGCCGCGCAGCCGCAGCCGGCCCCGTCCGTGGCGGTCCCGGGCTTCTGGGACCCGCGCCGGCGTCCCGAGCGGCCGGATACCTCGCGCATCACGCAGATCCGCTTTCTCACCGAGTTCGACTATCCGCCGTTCAACTACGCCGGGCCGGACGGCAATCCGGCCGGCTTCAACGTCGAGCTCGCGCGGCTGATCTGCGAGGAGCTGAAGCTGCAATGCACGATCCAGCTGCGCCGCTTCGATACCTTGCTGCAGGCGCTCGGGGAGAACCGCGCCGACGCGGTCATCGCCTCGCTCGCGGTGACGCCGGAGACGCGGCTGCGGGTCGATTTCAGCGATCCCTATTACCGGGCGCCGGCGCGCTTCGTCGCGCGGCGTGACACGCCCATGCAAGACGTCGTGCCGGAGGGCGTGGAGGGCAAGAAAGTCGCGGTCGTGGCGCGCAGCGCGCATGAGCAATTCTTGAAGGCGTTCTTCACCGAGGCCGAGCTCAAGTCCTATCCCAACATGGAAGCCGCGCGTGAGGCGCTGCGCCGGGGCGATGCCGATCTGTTGTTCGGCGACGGCATCGCGCTCGCCTTCTGGCTCAACGGGACGGACTCGGCCAACTGCTGCAAGTTCATCGGCGGCCCCTTTACCGAGAGCCGCTATTTCGGCGAAGGCATCGGCATCGCGGTCAAACGCGGCAACGACACGCTGCGGCTGGCGTTCAATTGGGCGCTGTTCCGGCTGTGGGAGAAGGGCCGCTTCACCGACCTGTGGCTACGCTATTTTCCCATCAGCCCGTTTTGACGCCGAACAACCCGCGGAACCGTAGGGCGGGCAAAGCGCGTCTCGCAAAGCGAGACGCGCGTGCCCGCCATCGACATTGTGGCGGGCACGGCGCGCAACGCCGTCGAACATACCGACGTCAGAGCAGGCGCCTTTGCCCGCCCTACGGAATCTCTCATTTTTGACCTTCGATTTGACCTCCGCGCGCGCCGTTCATAATGTCCGCGCGCTTTTCGGAGAATCCTGATGTCCGTTGCCGAAGCCACAAAGTCGCTGCGCGAACTCGCCGAGACCTCGAACGCCTGGCCGTTCGAGGAGGCGAAGAAGATCGTTGCGCGCCTGAAGAAGAAGCCGAAGGACGAGGTGATCTTCGAGACCGGCTACGGCCCCTCCGGCCTGCCGCATATCGGCACGTTCGGCGAGGTCGCGCGCACCACGATGGTGCGCCACGCGTTCCGCGTGCTCACCGACGACAAGGTGAAGACGCGCCTGATCGCCTTCTCGGACGATATGGACGGCTTCCGCAAGGTGCCGGACAACGTGCCGAACAAGGACATGCTGGCGCAGCATCTCGGCAAGCCGCTGACGCAGGTGCCGGATCCGTTCTCGAACGAGTATCCCTCGTTTGGCGCGCACAACAATGCGCGGCTGCGCGCGTTCCTCGATTCATTCGGCTTCGAGTACGAATTTCTCTCCTCGACCGATTGCTACAAGTCCGGCCGTTTCGATGCCGCGCTGTTGCGCGTGCTCGAGCGCTACGACGCCGTGATGGAGATCATGCTGCCGTCGCTGCGCGAGGAGCGCGCGCAGTCCTATTCGCCGTTCCTGCCGATTTCGCCGCGCACCGGCATCGTGCTGCAGGTGCCGATCCTCGACCGCGACGTGAAGGCGGGCACGATCACCTACGAGGATCCCGACAGCAAGGAGCGCGTCGTGACGCCGGTTACCGGCGGGCACTGCAAGCTGCAATGGAAGCCGGACTGGGCGATGCGCTGGGTCGCGCTCGGCATCGATTACGAGATGGCCGGCAAGGACTTGATCGACTCGGTGAAGCTGTCGGGCGAGATTGCGCGCGCGCTCGGGGTGCAGCCTCCGGAAGGCTTCAACTACGAGCTCTTCCTCGACGAGAAGGGGCAGAAGATCTCGAAGTCGAAGGGCAATGGCCTGACGATCGAGGAATGGCTGCGCTATGCGAGCCCGGAGTCGCTGTCGCTGTTCATGTATCGCGAGCCGAAGGCCGCGAAGCGGCTCTACTTCGACGTGATCCCGCGTCATGTCGACGAGTATCAGCAGTTCCTGGAAGGCTATCAGCGCCAGGACGGCAAGCAGCGGCTGGCAAACCCCGTGTGGCACATCCATTCGGGCGAGCCGCCAAAGCCCGACATGCCGATCACGTTCCAGCTGATGCTGACGCTGGTTTCCTCGTCCAACGCCGAGAATGCCGAGACGCTGTGGGGCTTCATCGGCCGCTACCGGCCGGGGGTGACGCCGCAGACGCACCCGAAGCTCGATGCGCTGGTCGGCTATGCGATCAACTATTACCGCGACTTCGTCGCGCCGACGAAGAAGTTCCGCGAGCCCTCAGAGGCTGAACGCAAGGCACTGACCGATCTGCGCGACGCGCTCTCGAACCTTCCGGCGAGCGCGAGCGCCGAGGAAATCCAGAACGTCGTCTATGAGATCGGCCGGCGCGAGCCGTTCCTCGACACGAAGAAGCCCGCCAAGGATGGCCGCCCGGGCGTCTCGCTCGAATGGTTCAACATGCTCTACCAGGTGCTGCTCGGCCAGGAGAAGGGCCCGCGCTTCGGGTCATTCGTGGCGGTCTACGGCATCACCAACACGGTCGGCATGATCGACGGCGCGCTGGCAAGGAGCGCGTAGTTACTGTGCCCTCTCCCCTTGTGGGAGAGGGCAGTCAGCGGTTCAACGAAGAAGAATGGGTGAGGGGTATAGGCCGTAGACCCCTCACCCAACCGAGATTGTTGCAGGCTCGGCGCTGCCCTCTCACAAGGGGAGAGGGCGCATCAACGCGCGCATGGCACTTTTCGAGGCCCGCGCATCTCGCTCAGGAGCGCAAAGCAGACCTGTTGCTACGGCGGGACAGCTCCCCGCCAGGCCGTGGCACATTGCGCCCGCATGACCGCCGCGCTCACACCCTTCGCCTTCGCCCTCATCGGCTTCACCATCATCTCGACCTCGTTCCTCTCCGGCCTGTTCGGCATGGCCGGCGGGATGATCCTGATCGGCGTGCTGCTCGCCTATTTCGACGTCGCGACCGGCATGGTGATCTTCTCGGTGATCCAGTTCGTCGCCAATGGCTGGCGCGCGGTCTTATGGTGGCGCTTCGTGCTGTGGCGCATCTTCTTTGTCTATGTGCTTGGCGCCGCGCTGTCATTTGCGGTCATGCGCTACGTGGCGATCGTGCCGAGCAAGGCCGCGGTCTATCTCGGGCTCGGCCTGATGCCGTTCGCGATCGAGCTGTTGCCGGCGCGAGCGCGCCCGAACATCGAATGGCGCGGCGTGCCGTTCGTCACCGGCGTGCTCACGACGGTGATCCAGCTGCTCACCGGCGTCGGCGGGCTGTTCCTCGACATCTTCTTTCAAAAGAGCATGCTCGACCGCAAGACCACGATCGCCACCAAGGCGGTGACGCAGACCTTCAGCCACGTGGTGCGCGCGCTCTATTTCGGGTCGTTCGTGGGCATCGCCGACGCCGTGCCGTTCTGGACCTATCTGCCGGCGATCGCGCTCTCGATCGGCGGCACGTCGCTTGCGGCACAAGTGCTCGAACGCATGACCGATGCGGGCTTTCGCCAGTGGACGCGGCGCGTGATCTTCGCCGTCAGCGTGATCTATCTGGTGCGCGGCGTGATGCTGATCGCCGTGTGTGGGAGTGAGTAGTGAGTAGCGAATGGTGAATAGTGAATAGTTGAAGCGCGTCTGCCCTTCATCCACTCACTACTCACCACTCACTACTCGCCACTCGCCACTCGCCATTCGCCCGTCACTGGCTCGCCCACATGATGCGCGCGAGCCACAGCACATCCTCCACGGGGAGCGTGCGCTCGGCGTGTTGCGGCACCAGCGCGCGCAGCTCGATCGATTTCGAGGTGCGCCGCCTCAGCTCCTGCGCGGTGATCTCGCCGTCGCGCAGCTTGACGATCACGCGGTCGCCGCGCCGGACCGTTGCGCCCGGCGAGACGACGAGCACGGTTCCGTCGCGATAGACCGGCTCCATCGCGGCGCCGGTGACCTCGAGCGCGTAGACGTGCTCGTCATTCACGGCCGGAAAGGCGATTTCGTCCCAGCCCTTGCCGCTCGGAAACCCGCGCTCATCGAAGTAGCCGGCGGACGCGGCCTGCGCGAGGCCGATCAGCGGAATTGCCTGCGTGGCGGCGCCGCCGCGGTCGCTGATCAGCGACACGAACGTGTCGATCGTAATGCCGGTCGCCTGCAGCGATTTCGCGATCGACTCGGTCGACGGCCAGCGCGGCCGTCCCTCCGGCGTGATGCGCTTCGATTTGTTGAAGGTGGTCGGATCGAGCCCGGCCTTCTTGGCGAGGCCCGAGGCCGACAGGCCGGCGCGCGCCGCGAGACGATCGACCGCGTTCCAGATGTCCGAATGGGTGAGCATCGCGCGTGGCGCCACTGTAGTTCCTCCACTCGCTGCGGCCGCACCGGCGGGTTATGTAGGAATAAAAACTCGGTTTGTCCATACGCTGGACCGCGCCGCGCCACAGGTGGATAACGCCCGCCGCCGCTTCCGGGACGCGTGAACGCGGGCAGGGAAATCGGCTATCAGTCATCCATATTCCGATCGCGCAGCGAGGCCTCGTGGCAACAACCATCTACAAAATCAGTCCGCAAAGCCTTTGGCGCGCGGCGGAACAGGCGGGCATGTTCACCGGGGCGCCGATCGATCACGCCGACGGCTTCATCCATTTCTCCACCGCCGAACAGGTCGTCGAGACGGCGGCGCGGTATTTCGCTGGCGAGGGCGATCTCGTCCTGGTGGCGGTCGACGCCGCGGCGCTCGGCGCAGCCCTGCGCTATGAACCCTCGCGCGGCGGCGCATTGTTTCCCCATCTCTATGGCACGCTGCCGCTTGCGGCGGTGCGCTGGGTGAAGCCGCTGCCGCTGACCGCGCAGGGCCATCAGTTTCCCGAGCTTGAGCCGTGATCGGCCTGTTCGACCGTCTCGCCGCGCCGCTGCTGCGCACGCTCGACCCGGAAACGGCGCACGCGCTCGCGCTTAATGCGCTCAAGCTCGCGCCGCTGCGGCGCCCCGCCCCGGACGACGAGAAGCTCGCCGTTCGCGCCTTCGGTCTCGATTTTCCCAATCCGGTCGGCCTGGCGGCCGGTTTCGACAAGAACGCCGAGGTGCCGGACGCGCTGTTTCGCCTCGGCTTCGGCTTCATCGAGGTCGGCGGGGTGACGCCGCTGCCGCAAGCAGGCAATCCGCGCCCACGCCTGTTCCGGCTCGATGCCGACGAGGCCGTGATCAACCGCCTCGGATTGAACAGTGACGGCGTGGAGGCGGTGGCGGCGCGGCTTGCGGCGCGCGGGAGCGCGGGAGGCATCGTCGGCATCAATATCGGCGCCAACAAGGATACCGTCGACCGCGCCGCCGACTACGTGGCATGCATTACGGCGCTCGCGCCGCATGTCGGCTTTCTCACCGTCAATGTCTCGTCGCCGAACACGCCGGGCCTGCGCAATCTGCAGCAGGCGGCCGCGCTCGACGAATTGCTCGCGCGTGTGATCGACGCGCGCGAGCGCGCCGCCATCGGTCATGCGCGCAAGCCGCTGCTGCTCAAGATCGCGCCGGACCTGAGCCTTGCCGACCTCGACGACGTGGTCGGCGTCGCGCGGCGGCACGGCATCGACGGCATGGTGGTCGGCAACACGACCGTGACGCGGAAGAACCTGCGCGACACCGACAAGGCGAAAGAGGCCGGCGGCCTGTCGGGCCGGCCGCTGTTCGCGCTCGCGACGCGGATGCTGGCCGAGACCTATGTGCGCGCCGAGGGCGCGTTCCCGCTGATCGGCGCGGGTGGCGTCGACTCCGGCGCCGCCGCCTTCGCCAAGATCAAGGCCGGCGCCAGCTTGCTGCAGCTCTATAGCGGGCTCATTTTCCGCGGCCTGTCGCTCATCGGCGCGATCAAGAAGGACCTCATCGATTTCATGCGCATCGGCCGGCTCGACTCGCTGGCCGCGGCGGTCGGCCGCGATGCCGCCGCCGTCACCGCGGAGCCGTGGCCGGCTTGAACGTCGCTCTTGCTAACGCCGGATAACGCGCCGCCTGCAGCGCACCACGCGCGCCGAAGAACGTGAGGATCGCGATCCAGAGCCCGGTGTTGCCCAACGGCAGCGTGAGCCACCAGGTCGCGAGATAGAGCACGAGCGTCACCAGCATCAGGTTGCGCATGTCGCGCGCCCAGGTCGCGCCGGTGTAGATGCCGTCATACGCGAACGCAAAGACACCGATCACGCAGGCGAGCGCCGCATAGATCAGATAGGCGCGCGCCGTCACGCGCACCTCCGGGCTTGCCGTCATCAGGTCGATCAGCTGCCCGCCGAACACGAGCAGGACGAGCGTGGTCGCGACCCCGAAGCCGAAGCCCCAGCCGATCGACAAGCGGACCGCGCGCGCAAACGCATTGCCGTCGCGGGCGCCGACTGCGCGTCCGCAGAGTTGCTCGGCGGCGGAGGCGAAACCATCGAGGAAGAACGCGCCGACCAGCATGAGATTGTGCAGCACCGAGTTTGCCGCGAGCAAGAGGTCGCCCGAGCGCGCGCCCTGCGCGGCGAAGAAGCCCCAGGCGAAGATCAGCGCCGCGGTGCGAATGAAGATGTCGCGGTTGATCACAAGCAGCTGGATCAGCCGTGCGCGATCGAAGATCAGCGCGCGTGCCGGCAGCCGCGCGCCGACCACGCGCATCGCGAGCAGCAGTCCCGAGAGCGTGCCGAACGCCTCGCCCACCACCGCGCCGGCGGCTGCGCCTGCGACGCCGAAGTCGAAATGCAGCACCAGCAGCGCCGCAACGATCACGTTGATGGCGCTGACGGCGACCTGCAGCGCGAGTGCGATCGGCGCGCGCGCGAGCCCGATGAACCAGCCGAGCATCACCAGATTGGCGAACACGAACGGCGCCGACCAGATGCGCACGAAGAAGTAGGCCTGCGCGGCGGCGGTAACTTCCGCACTCGCGCCCATCAGGCGAAAGATGATGGCGCCGAGCGGGACCTGCAGCACGATCAGCGCGAGCCCGGTCGCGGCCGCCACGATGAGGGCGCGGATCAGCGTCGCGCGCTCCTCGACGACGTCGCCGCGGCCGAGCGCCTGCGCGGTGAGCGCGACCGTGCCCATGCGCAGGAACGAGAACAGCCAGAACATGCAATCGAACACGACCGACGCCATCGCGACGGCGCCGAGCAGGTGCGCCTGCCCGAGCCGGCCGATCACCGCGGTGCCGACCACGCCAAGCAGCGGCGTCGTCACATTGGCGAGCGTCATCGGGATCGCGATCGCGAGCACGCGCGCGTTGGTCGCCACAGTGCGTTGCGGAGGAGCGGGGGCGTTCACGAGAAAGCCTTAGCAGCGCGTGCACCTTGCGCGCCAATCGATTTCCCGAATGGCAACCACGCGAAACCTTGATGGCGTGATGAAGTTAGGTTTGTGTAAGCCTGCGTATCCGCCCGCGCAGACTTCGTCGCAGTGCCCTCTCCCCTTGTGGGAGAGGGCTGCTCAGAGATTCAACGAAGATGAATGGGTGAGGGGTATGGGCCATGACCCCTCACCCAACCGAGTCCGTTGAACTCACGGTGATGCCCTCTTCCACAAGGGGAGAGGGCCAACATGGCTGGCGCCGTTGATTCAATCTCAACTCATCCTGCGCTAGCGCCGCGGCGTGCGCGCCAGGCGCAGCATGACCCAGATCGGAATCACCACGATGGCGCCGAGCAGGAAATAGCGCCACAGCCAGCGCACCGCATCAAAGCCCATGTCCCAGATCGCCTGGATCATGCGGCGGAGGCTCTCGATGATATTGCCGGGATCGAAGCCGAGCGCGTGCAGGATGATGCCGACCAGGACGCACAGAATTGCGAGGCGGACGAAGACGGCGAGCGGGGAGCCGCCGAGGAAGCGCTCAAGCGTGGGGGAGGGCATTGCGGAGTTCGGGCGTTCGCTCGTCATCTGGGGCATGCGCAATAGTACCACGGAACCATGACGGAGCCATCATGGCCGATTCGGGGCCTCTTCGGTCGTCAACAAGCGCTCCAGCGCCTCGAGCCGGTCCGCCTCGCGCGGCGGCTTGTCCCAGCGCAGCCGGCTGATGCGCGGAAACCGCATCGCGACGCCGGATTTGTGCCGGGTCGAGCGCTGCAGCCCTTCGAACGCGACCTCCATGACCAGGCCCTGGTCGGCCTCGTGCGTCACCTCGCGCACCGGGCCGAAACGATTGACCGTGTTGCGCCGCACGTAGCGATCGATCTCGGTCAATTCTTCGTCGGTGAAGCCGAAATAGGCTTTGCCGACCGGCACCAGCTCGTCACCATTTTCCCCGGCGGTCCAGACACCGAACGTGTAGTCCGAGTAGAAAGAGGAGCGCTTGCCGTGGCCGCGCTGGGCATACATCAGCACGGCATCGATGATGTGCGGATCGCGCTTCCATTTCCACCACAGGCCTTTCGGCCGGCCCGGCAGGTAGGCGGCATCGCGCCGCTTGAGCATGACGCCTTCGACCGCCTCGGCATCCTCGCCGGCGCCGGCTGCGGCCGGATCGGCGCGCGCCGCGGTCAGATCCTCCCAGCTGGTGAACGGCACCAGCGGCGAGATGTCGACGCGGGCGTGGTCGAGCTTTGCGACCATCGCTTCGAGGCGGGCGCGCCGCGCCCCGAACGGACGCTCGCGCAGGTCTTCGCCGTCCTCGACCAGCAGGTCGTAGGCGCGCAGATGCGCGGGAAATTCGGCAAGCAGTTTGGGCGTCACGGTTTTGCGGTTGAGCCGCTGCTGCAGCACGTTGAACGACTGCACGCGGCCTTCGCGCAGGATCAGCAATTCGCCGTCGATCGCGCCGTTGAAGCGCAGCGCCTCGGTCAGGTCCGGGAACGCGCCGGAGATGTCCTCGCCAGTGCGCGAATAGAGCCGCGCGGCGCGCTTGCCGTCAGCTTCGCCCGCGACCGCCTGCACGCGAATGCCGTCCCATTTCCATTCCGCCGAAAATTGCGCCGGGTCGAGCGCGGCGAAATCCTTCTCGTCGATCGCATGGCTCAGCATCACCGGGCGGAACGGCGCCGGATCGACGCTCACCGGCTTCTCGGCGCGCCCCTCGATCCAGGCGAACAGCCCGGTGTAGGGCGGCGTGAGGCTCGGCCAGAGCAGCTCGATTTCGTCCGGCTCTCGGTTGCCGAGCGCCGCAACGGCCGTCTTCGCGAGCCGCGCCGACACGCCGATGCGCAACGCACCGGTGACGAGCTTCAACAGCGCCCAGCGCCCGGTTTCGTCGAGCGCATCGAGCCAGGCCGCGAGCTGCGCCGGCAGCTCGGACTTGCCGAGCGCCGCGAGGGTGGTGACGACTTGCGAAAGACTCGGCTCTTTCGCTTCTCGCCATGAAACAAGGGAGAGCGCAGACGGCCACATCAGCGCGACCGTCTCGGACAGGTCGCCGACATAGTCGTAGGAGAGCGCGAACAGCATCGGATCGGTGCGCTCCGCGATCAGCGCGCGGATGATGCCGGCCTTGGCGTGACGGAACGAGAGCGAGCCGGTCATTGCGGCAAGCGCATAGCCGCGATCCGGATCCGGCGTTTCGCGGAAGTAATCGCTCATCAGCCGCAGCTTGGCATTGCGGCTCGGCTCATAGGCGAGGCGGTCGAGCAGGGCAGCGAAGCGGTTCATGGCGTTTCGTCATCCCGGAAGCCGCGTAGCGGCTGTCCGGGATCCATAACCACAGTCGCGTCCGACTTCGCTCCGTTCGCGTTTATGGATTCCGGGCTGCTCGCTGCGCTCGCCCCCGGAATGACGGAGTCTTCGTCCTCATCGTCGTAGCCGACCATGCCGAGCGGGCGCGCCTCGAGGCCCTTCAGGGTGCACCAATGCACCAGCGCCTCCTCGGCGCCATGCGTGACCCAGATCTGCGATGCGCCGGTTGCCGCAATGGTCGCGCAGAGGCCGTCCCAGTCGGCATGATCCGAGATCACCAGCGGCAATTCGACGCCGCGCTGGCGCGCCCGCGCGCGCACCCGCATCCAGCCGGACGCGAAGGCCGAGACCGGATCGGGGAAGCGGCGCGTCCAGCGATCCTGCAGCGCCGACGGCGGACATAGCGCGATCACGCCCGCAAGCTCGGCCTTGGTGGCGTCGCGCACGAGGCGCAGCTCGCCGAGATCGATGCGGCGCGACACATAGTAGTGCGTGATCGTCTCCATCGCGCCATGCAGGTAGATCGGCCGGTCGTAGCCGGCGGCGCGGATCAGCGCGATCACCCGCTGCGCCTTGCCGAGCGAGTAGGCGCCGACGAGATGCGCGCGCTCGGGGAAGAGCGCGACCGAACGCATCAGCTTGGCGATCTCGGCATTGGGATCGCCATGCCGGAACACCGGCAATCCAAATGTGGCCTCGGTGATGAACGCATCGCATGGCACCAGCTCGAACGGCGCGCAGGTCGGGTCGGCGACATCCTTGTAGTCGCCCGACGCGACGACTTTGGTGCCGTTCGCCGTGACGCAGATCTGCGCCGAGCCGAGCACATGTCCGGCGGGATGGAACGAGACGTCAACCTCGCCGAGCCGCAGCGCCTCGCCATAGCGGATCGCCTGCGTCGTGCCGGCGAAATCCGGCCCGTAACGCAGGCGCATCATGTCGAGCGTTTCTTGCGTCGCCAGCACCGCGCCGTGCCCGGCGCGCGCGTGATCCGAGTGCCCGTGGGTGATCAGCGCGCGGTCGACCGGGCGCACCGGATCGATGTGAAAGCCGCCTTTCTGGCTGCACAGGCCGGCCGCTGTCGGCCTCAAGATCTCATCCGGGCGCATGGCGTTTAGATATGGCATATCAGCCGAATTGCTAACTCGGACACGACCGTGACCGGCCCGCTGTTCATCTCCTCCGGCGACCTGATTGCCGACCGCCGCTACGATTTCGCCCGCCGCTATGCGGCGGCCGGCGACCTTGCGGCTGCGGCCGATCTTTACGCGCAGGCGGTGGAACTCGCGCCCGGCTTTGCCTCGGCGTGGTTTGCGCTCGGCGAGGTGCGCGAAGCGCTCGGGGACCGCGATGGCGCGCGCGCCGCGTTCGAACAAGCACGCGCCGCGGACCCGCAGGATCGCCATGGCGCGGCGCTGCATCTCGCGCGGCTGACCGGAGCGGATCCCGCGACCGCGGCGCTGCACGGCTACGTGCGCACGCTGTTCGACCAGTATGCGCCGCGTTTCGACCGCGCGCTCGAAGACCTCTCCTACGCGGCGCCGGCGCTGCTGCGCGATGCGATCACGCAGCATGCCCGGCGCTTCGGCACCATGCTCGATCTTGGCTGCGGCACCGGGCTCGCCGGCGCGGCGCTGCGGCCGCATGTCGACTGGCTCGTCGGCGTCGATCTCTCCGCCAACATGGTGGAGCAGGCGCGGCAGAAGGGGCTCTATGACCGCCTGCACGTTGCGGATCTCCAGACATTCCTCGCCGCGCAGCGCGCCGACAATGCGTCTTTTGACCTGATCATCGCGGCCGACGTCTTCGCCTATGTGGCCGATCTTGCGGACGTGTGCGCCGCCGCGGCGCGCGTGCTCGCGCCGTCCGGCCTGTTCGGCTTCACGGTCGAGACCCACGACGGCGCCGGCGCGATCGTCGGGGCGAAAATGCGCTACGCGCACAGCGCCGATTTCGTGCGCGCCGCCGTCGCGGACGCGGGCCTCAGTCTCGTTGCGCTGACGCATGCGTCCTCGCGCACCGAGAACCGCGTGCCGGTGCCCGGGCTCGTGGTGATTGCGCAGCGCTGAGGCACAGTTTCTGCCGAGCCTGACCGGAGTTGGGGGCAGCGTTGCAACGAACTCAGCGGTCTCCCTCCCCCCTTGCGGGCAGGGCTATCGCATATGAGCAAAGAGCTCGAAAAAGAAGTCTTTGCTCCACGAAGCGCGACGCATTTTGCGGCTGATCGAGTCATCGGATGGATGCATTCGCAAGATGTTTTGGGCGAGACGCCGGATGACTGCAAGATTTTCCGGGGCGTAATCTTTGCGCGTGCGAGCGGCGTCCTCGTCGAATACGACGTCGAGGACCCAATGCAACTGGTTCTCGATGCCCCAATGAGCCCGCACCACTTCGGCCATTTTGGCAGGCGTGAGCCTGCGCGAGAGCGCGATGTAGCGGGTGTCGGTCTCGGTCTTGCCGTTCGTGGTGGTCCGGATCGCTTCGAGACGGCCCAACGCCTTGAGGCCAGGCAGCAAGGCGCGTGCCGCGGTTGGTGCCGGCAGCACACTCGCCCGACGCCGCTCGACGCGGCCATGGGCCTTCTCTTCGGTGGCGAGCGAGGGCGCGTCGGCCCCCGCATTGGCAAAGGTGCGCTCGGCCTCGGCGTAAAGCGGCCCATTGTTGGCTTTGAGGCCGAGAGCGTAGTCGGCCTTGGCATCCAACGCCGCTTGGGCCATGGCCGGATGACAATGCAGCGCGTCCGCTGTCACCGTGCAGCCTTTGAGAACAAGGCTCCCCAGCAACTTCAGCGTCGCCGCGATCTCGTTGCCACCCGGAGCCCGCGCCTGCGCAATGGCCACCCGGGTCTGGCTGTCCCAGACGCTGACCATCAATGGCGGCATGTGGCTGCGGCCCTTCTCGTAGCCACGCCGCAGGCTCTTGCCGTCGATCGCCACGACGCCTTGCGGCGCGCCAAGCCCAAGTTCTGCCCGCAAGGCCGTCATGAAGGCCGTAAAGGCTTTTGCGAGTTCGGCCGGATCGAGAAGGCGGAACAAGCGGCTGAACGTGTCGTGGCTCGGTGCGCCATACGGCAGGTCGACGATCTCGGACAGCTCCTGTTCGTGTCCGCCAGCAAAATCGGCGATCTCCACACAGCTCTTCGCTCCGCACAGCGTCGCCGCCAAAGTCAAAAACAGGATCGTCGCGACCGGGTGTCGAGCATTGATATCTCGCGGATCGCGAACTTCTCGCAGGATCGAAACATAAGACTGCATCGAGCTTCCTCCTCAAAGAGAAAGCTCTTACAGAATCATTCAAACCCATTTCCGCAACCAGGGCTTTACTCATCTGCGATTCCCCTGCCACAAGGGGGAGGGGAGCGCGCCGAGTTTGCGGCGTCGATGACGAACCTTAACTCATCTCGCTCTAGCCGAGATTGGCGGGCCGCCGGGCGACAGGCTGGCCGCCTTGAACTTTGCCGACGCCGCGATAGCCTCTGCCGTATGGGCCAGACCGCAATCCGTGTCGCCTTCACCGTCAACGGCAAGCCACTGCGCGTCGAGGCCAAGGTGCCGCGCGGGCGCGCGCGGCTCGACGAGCTGCTTCCCGCGCTGCGCGCCATCGACGACCGCCTGATCGACGCGGCGGTCGCGCGCCATGAGGCGGCAGGCGAACGCGTTTCGTGCGCGAAAGGCTGCTCGGCGTGCTGCCGGCGCCAACCCGTCCCGGTCTCACCGCCAGAGGCTTTCGCCCTCGCCCGCCTGGTCGACGCGCTGCCCGAGCCGCGGCGCAGCGCGGTGCGCGCCGCCTTCGCGGCCGCGGTCGAGCAGCTGCGCGCGGCGGGCCTCTACGACACCTACATGCGGCGCACGACAGAGATCACGCGCGAAGAGGCGCGCGCGATCGTGCGCCGCTACATGGAGCTCGCCCTGGTCTGCCCGTTCCTCGCTGACGACGCCTGCAGCATTCATCCGGAACGCCCGTTCGTGTGCCGGCAGTATCTCGTCACCTCGCCGCCGGCGCTGTGCGAAAGCCCGCTCGACAATCCCGTCCGCCCGATCGGCTCGCCCGCGGCTTTCGCGACCGCGATGCTTTCGGCTGGAGAAGCGCTCTCCGGTCGCGCGCAACACACCGTGCCGCTCGTGCTCGCGCTCGCCTATGCGCAAGACCACCGCGGCGAGCTGGAGCAGACGCATGATGCGAAGGCGGCGTTCGGCAAGGTGATGGGGGCGCTGAAGGACTGAACGTGCTCGGGGCAGCGCCGGCGCCGTTGGCGTTTCGCAAACAAAATCCCTAGAACAAGCCGGACCAGCGGCATGATACGCCGCGCCAGAAAGGCTGCTGATGCCCGACAAATCCGCTCTCATCACCGGCGCCGCACGCGGCATCGGGCTCGCCACCGCGAAGCGATTCCTCGCCGATGGCTATCGGATAGCGCTGCTCGACATCGACGGCGAGACGCTTGCGCGCGCTGTGGCGGCGATCGACGCGCCGGAGCGCACGCTGACGCTGACCTGCGACGTCGCATTCGCCGATCAGGTCGAGGCCGCGGTGACGCAAGTGAAGGCGCGCTTCGGCTCGCTCGATGCGCTGGTCAACAATGCCGGCACCGCGGTGTTCAAGCCGGCGCTGGAGACGACGCTCGCCGAGTTCCAGCGCACGCTTGACGTCAATCTCACCGGCCCGTTCCTGATGACGAAAGCCTGCGTGCCGCTGATGCGCAGCGGCGCGAGCATCGTCAACATCACGTCGATCTCGGGGCTGCGCGGCTCGGCGATGCGCGTCGCCTACGGCACCAGCAAGGCGGCGCTCGCGCACATGACCAAGCAGTTCGCGCTCGAGCTCTCGGTGCGCGGCATCCGCGTCAATGCGGTCGCGCCCGGGCCGGTCGATACCGCGATGGCGAAGACGGTGCATACGGCGGCGATCCGCGCCGACTATCACGACGCGATCCCGCTCGGGCGCTATGGCCTCGAGGAAGAGCTTGCCGAGGCGATCTTCTTTCTCAGCTCGGAGCGCGCGAGCTACATCACCGGGCAGATCCTCGCGGTCGACGGCGGCTTCGACGCAATCGGCATCGGGCTGCCGACATTCCGCAAGGAGCAAGGTGGCGGGTAGCGTGTAGCCCGGATGAAACGACCGCCGACGCGGGAGCGACGGCGGTCGTGCAATCCGGGGTGCGCTTGGCGGCTTAAGATCCCGCATTTCGCTTCCGCCGCTGCGGCGGCGGAAGCTTCATGCGGGCTACAAGAAGCCTACCGGCTCACGTAGCCGGCGGCGGGGCGGTGACGCTTGCCGCGGCGCACGTGATGCGCCTTGCGCCGGTGCGGCCGATAGGCCGGCGGCGGCGCATCCTGATATTCCGTATAGGCGGCGGGCTGATGATGGATGCCGAGCACGCCTTCGACGCCGCCGATCACACCACCGACGGCGGTGCCGACCACCGCGCCGACCGGACCGGCGATGCGGTTGCCTTCATGAAAGCCGTGCGTGGCGCCGCCCGGCACGCCATTCTGCGCTTGCGCGGTGAGTGGCGCAGCCGCGAGCGCCAGGACGAAGCCGGCGAGAACTGAAACGCGTGTCATCATTTCCCCTTCTGGTGTTTTTGCGACGTGACGCTTGGCCGTCAATATGGGCGAGAAGGTGACGCGTCGGCGTCCGATTGATGATGTGCGACGCTGCGTTGCGGGGCCGTCACGGTTTGGCACGGCGCGCCAAGTTCCATCAGCGCAGTGCCGTAACGTCGAAATGGCGACATCGCCTTATTTCACCGCATGCGTGTGCATGTGGGCTAGGGCCCCTTCGCGACCTGCCGTCATCGCAGCGCACGGCAAACTGTATTTCGGCTGACATTCCAGTCCCATCATCGCGGCCCATGTCGGACGCCGGGCCGCGCAGGGGCACGCAACCCAAGATGTACGCCCGCGTGGAACAATGAGACAATGCACACGCAGTCATTCGCTCACGAGTGACTCAAAACGGGGAGGCGCCACCATGTGCATTCTGTGCAATCGCGGACGGCTGAGCTTCGCGTCACGACGCAATTTCCTCAAAGGCGCGGCGGCGAGCGGCATCGCGGCCTCGGCGCTCAGCTTGTTCGCGCCGCGACCGGCCGTGGCGGATGACGGACCGCCGTCCGACATGGGGCGCTCCGGCCGGCGTGTGCTGATCCGCGGCGGCTCCGTGATGTCGATGGATCCGCAGGTCGGCGACTTCGAGCAGGGCGACGTGCTGATCGAGGGCAAGAAGATCCTTGCCGTCGGACGCAATCTGCACGCCGGCAACGCGGCGGTGATCGACGCGCGCGGCCGCATCGTGATGCCCGGCTTCATCGACACGCATCATCATCAGGCCTGGACCGCAATCAGAAGCTCCATTCCCGACAGCATCCTGATCGACGACGGCACGGGTACTCCAGGCGCGCGACAGAACTATTTCGCGAACGTGCTGGCCGGGCCGACGGGGACGTCCGGCTTCGCCCGCCACTACCGGCCGCAGGATGTCTACATCAGCGAATTGGTCGGCGGCCTCTCGCAGCTCGACAACGGCGTCACCACAGTCCACGACATTTCGCAGGTCCATCACTCGCCGCAGCACTCAGACGCCGCCGTGAAGGGACTGATCGATGCCGGCCGCCGCGGCGTGCTCGGCTATTTCGAAAGCGCGGGCAACGTTGCTGGCAACCTGTATCCGACCGACGCGACCCGCATCAAACAGACCTGGTTCTCGTCGAACGATCAGCTCATCAGCATGATCATGGGCGGGGAGGTCTATCTCGGACCGGCCGTCTACACTCAGTCATGGGGAATCGGCCGCCAGTTGGGACTTCAGATCGCTGCACACATCCTGTCGCCGTTCGGCATACGCTCGATCCTGGACGGCCTTGCCGCCCGGCCGGCCAATGACCCCCTTTCAATCCGGTCCGACAACTTGTTCATCCACATGACCGGGATGTCGGACGACGCCTGGAACAAGGTGAAGCAGGTCGGCGCGCAGGTCTCGGTCGCGTTCCCGATCGAGATGAACATGCGCCACGGCATACCGCCCATCCTCAAGATGCAGCTGCTCGGCATGGAGCCATCACTCAGCTCGGACGTCGAGACGAACATGACGGCATGCTTCTTCACCCAGATGCGCTCGGCCATGACCATGCAGCGCATGGTCGTGAACCAGATGATCCTCGAGCAGGGTGACTTCACCACCACCGTCTGGCCGACCCCAACGGCCGATAAGCCCCCGCTGCTCAACGTGCGCGACGTGCTGCGCTTCGCCACCATTAACGGTGCCAAGCACCTGCGGCTCGACAGCAAGACCGGCTCGCTCAAGGAGGGCAAGGAAGCCGACATCATCATCCTCGACGGCACTCATCTCAACGTAACGCCCGTCAACCATGTGCCGGGAGCGGTCGTGCAGATGATGGACCGCAGCAACGTCGAGACCGTGATCGTCGCCGGCAAGGTGCGGAAGTGGAAGGGCCGGCTGCTCGACCTTGATCTGCGACGGCTGCGCCAGCAGCTCGAGGAGTCGCGCGACTTTATCTTCACCAAGGCGGGTGTTCCGCAGAACCTGTTCCGGTGAACCGGACGTCGTCCAGGCCACCTCTCCCCGCAGGCGGGGAGAGGATACGCCGTGCTCGCGGCTCGTCCGTACAGCGCCTCAATTCGTCACTTGCGCGCCGGACGCCTTGATGATCGGCGCCCATTTGGCGAGCTCCGCCTTCATGAAGTCCGCGGTCTCCTTCGGTCCGCGGCCGGGCGTCGGCTCGACGCCGGCCTTCTGCAGCGCGCCGAGCACCCCTGGATCCTCGAGTGCCTTGAGGATGCCGGCTGAGAGCTTGTCGAGGACCTGCTGCGGCGTCCCGGCCGGCGCCAGAATGAGGTTCCAGGTGTAGCACTCGAAACCCTTGATGCCCTGCTCCTGCAGCGTCGGCAGCTCCGGCATCTGCCGGATGCGCTGCGCCATGCCGGCGCCGAGCGGGCGGATCCCGCCGGCCAGCGCCTGCGGCATCGCGGTCGGCGTCGCATCGAACGCCATCGAGATCTGCCCGCCGACCAGATCGGACATCATCGGCGCCGAGCCCCGATAAGGCACGTGCGTGATCTGCAGCCCCGCCGCCGCCTTGAACTGCTCGCCGCACAGATGAAGGATCGAGCCGAGCCCGGACGAGCCGTAGGTGTATTTGTTCGGATTGGCGCGGACCAGCTCGATCAGGCCCTGCACGTCCTTCACCGGCAGTGAGGGGTTCACGGCGAGCATTGTCGGCGTCACGCCGACCTGCGCGATCGGCGCAAAATCGCGGACCGGATCGTACGGCATCTTGCTGTAGAGGCCGGGATTGATGGCGTGCGTCGACACGGTCGCGACCAGCAGCGTGTAGCCGTCCGGCGTCGCCTTGGCGACGACGTCAGCGCCGATATTGCCGCCCGCCCCGGTCTTGTTCTCGACGTAGAATTGCTGGTTCAACATCTCGCCGAGCTTGCTGCCGATGATCCGCCCGACGATATCGGTCGGGCCGCCGGCTGCGAACGGCACCACGATGCGCACCGGTTTTGCAGGATATTCATCGGCCCTCACTGCGCTCATCGCGAGCACGCCGACCAATGTGCCGAGCCCGATTATCAACGCCGACCGAACAGACGCTAATCCACCTCGCCTCTTTGCTGACGCCATCGTGCGATCCTCCCAGGATTGAATGGCGCCGAAAGCGTAAGGCAGAGCTGTGAATCGCGCCAGCAAAACGGTGCTCGGACGCGTTCTCAACCGACCTTTTTTCGCAACGCAGCACACCTGTCGCGCCGTGCCGCCACCCTTGCTAACCTTGCACAACACCAAAGGGGAGGACGCGAAAATGCCCGGCCTGCTGCAGAACCATCTTGCCGCCGTCACCGGTGCGGCGTCCGGCATTGGTCGCGCCATCGCGCTCGGCTTTGCGCGCGAAGGCGCGCGTGTCGTCGTGCTCGACGTGAATGGCGAGGCCGCAACCGCGACCGCCAAGGAGATCAACGCCGCGGGCGGGGCCGCGCAGCACTTCGTGCTCGACGTGACCGATCGCGACGCGTGCCGGACCGTCGCCGCCAAGATCGCGAACGGCATCGGACAGATCTCGGTCCTGGTCAACAATGCCGGCATCAACCGCCGCAACGCCTTCACGGCCGACAAGGACGCCGTGATCAAGGATTGGCAGGACATCATGGCGATCAATCTCAACGGCGTGTTCAACGTGACGCACGCCTTCCTGGACCAGCTGCGCGCCACCAAGGGCCGCATCGTCAACATCGGCTCGATCCAGTCCTTCGTGCATGTGCGCACGCCCAACTCGCTCGCCTACACCACCTCGAAGCATGGCGTGCTCGGCTTCACCAAGGCGCTCGCCGCCGAGCTCGGCAAGGACGGCGTGCGCGTCAACGCGATCGGACCCGGCCTGATCGAGACGCCGCTCAACGCACAGGTGCGCGCCAACCATCCGGAGCTGGTGAAGATCTTTCTCGATCACACGCCGCTCGGCCGCGCCGGCAAGCCGGACGACATCGTCGGGCCGGCGATCTTCCTCGCCTCGGACTTGTCGGCCTACGTAACCGGCACGATCGTGATGGCGGACGGCGGCTACCGTACGATCTGAAGATCCGCGCTTCACATTGCGGCACGCGCGAAGACGCGCCTTGCGTCGGCGAATGATCATCAACGGCTTCGTCCCCGGCCGCGGAGTGTGAGGCAGCTCACAACGATCGATCTCATTATTCGCTTCCGTCCGGCTCGCATGTCGGAATTGTCCAAGCCCCATGACTCCGCGGTCGCTAGAGACGATGGCTCACGGCCAATCGGCCTTACACGAACGGAGCAGGATCATGCTGGCGGAAATCTTTCTGTTGCGATTGCAGACCAGGATGCGTGCGGCCAAGTGGGAGGCTGGGATGATTGCCGGCATACGGCGGTTTGCCCCGATCGTGCTGAGCCGCGGGCCCAGCGGCGGCGCCCCCGCATAAGGGCGCGTCGGCGGGCAGAAATCGGGTGGTTCGCGGCCGCCCAGCCGCCGCCGCGCGACCTTCGACTGCACGGACACGCGTCGCGAGGTGCTTAAGGATTCGTTTCGGGATGCCTTTGCGCGCTGGCTCGGGTCGCGCTCGGCAGGCCGGCAGGCCCCCGACCAGCCGTGATCAGGCAAATGTGACCGATCCGCCTAGGTGAAACGCCGGATCAGTCGAACCGCCAGCCGCGTCCCTTCGACCAACCCTACAAAACCCTGGTCGAAGGAATGCGAACATGCTGGCTGAAATCTTTCTGTTGAAGCTCGAGGCCAAGGCCCGGATGGCGGCCCCGGAGCCCCGCTCCGCGACGCCGCGCGATCCGCGCTTCGTCCCGCTCGCCCCGCGTGCGTAGATTGCTTCATTGGCGCATATCCCAGTCGGAAAACCGGTGTCCACCCCGGATCAAGTCCGGGGCAGGCCTTTTCCGGGATATGCGCTGGTAATTGCGTCAGGCAAACCGCTCGCGTGACCGCGCCCGGGCCTTCTCGGCCTCGACGGCGCGGTCGCGCGCCGGTGCGTTGGTATGCAGCGAGGTCAGGAGCCGGCGGGCCGCTGCCGAGACCTCCTCGACGGCGCGGTCGAAGGCCGCGGCATTCGCCTGCGACGGCTTGTTGAAGCCTGAAAGCTTGCGCACGAATTGCAGCGCCGAGGCGTGGATCTCCTCCTCGGTCGCCGGCGGCTCAAAATTGAACAGCGTCCGGATGTTGCGACACATCGGGTTCCCTCGGGGTTTAAGATCTTGCCGCAACCATAGCCCGAAGGACACTTTCGTTGTAGCCTGAGCGTCCCTTGGCCGGGGACGCTACCCGGGGACGCCATAATGACTCACGTCACCTATCAGATTGTCGAACACGACGGCGGCTGGGCCTACAAGGTCGACGGCGTATTCTCCGAGCCCTTTGCGACGCATGAGGATGCACTCGCGGCCGCGCGCTTCGCGGCGGCCGAGCAGCGCAAGCCCGGGCACACCGAGGCGATCGAGTGGGAGGACGCGAACGGCAAGTGGCACGCCGAGACCGCGTCGGGCAGCGACCGCCCCGAAACGGACGTGCAGGACAGCGCCGCCTGAAGCCTTATTCGTGGAGCATGATCTTTTCCGACCTGCCTACGCCCGCCGAAGCATCCGTCTACATCGTGAGACCGTGCCGGTGCTTCGCGCAGGCGGGAAACCGGTTTCCACTTTTCGGGATCATGCTCTCGCCCCCTACTCCGCCGGCTGCAGTTTCGCCGTCGCGAGGCCGCCGCCGAGCCATGCGGTGCGCCACGGCTTGAGCACGAACAGCGCGAGCAGGCCGGTCAGCACGTCCATCACGATGATCAGACTGAACACGGGCAGCCAGCTTCCGGTCGCATCATGCATCAAGGCCGCGACCGGCCCACCCAGCACCGAGCCGACACCCTGCGCCATGTAGAGAAAGCCGTAATTGGTGGTCGCGTTCTTGGCGCCGAACGTATCGGTCAGAGTCGAGGGGAATAGCGAGAAGATCTCGCCCCAGCCGAAGAACACCACCGCCGAGAGGATCACGAAGGCAAGCGCATTGTCGCGATACGCGACGAGCAGCGCAATCGATACCGCTTCCAGAATGAATGCGATGCCCATCGTGTTCTCGCGCCCGATCCGGTCCGAGACCCAGCCGAAGAACGGCCGCGTCAGGCCGTTGGTGATCCGATCGACGGTGAGCGCCAGGGGCAGCGCCGCCATGCCCCAGACGGTGACCTGCGCGACACCGAAGTCGCGCGCGAAGTTCGCGAATTGCGAGATCACCATCAGCCCGCCGGTCGACATCATGGTCATCATCGCGAACATCAGCCAGAAGATCGGCGTCTTCAGCATCTCCTTCGGCGCATAGTCGCGCGATGTCGCGGCGACGTGCTCGAAGGAGGCCATCGCGGCGGCCTCCTCCGGCCGCGGGCTGCGCAGACCGAGCGCGGCCGCGACACCGACCACGCCGAGGATGATGCCGAACGTCACCAGCGTCGACTGATAGCCGGAGCTCTTAACATGGTGTCGATGGGGAATGTGGTGAGGATCGCGCCAAAGCCGTAGCCTGCCGCGACGACGCCGGTCGCAAAACCGCGCCGGTCCGGAAACCAGCGCACCATCAACCCGACGATGCCGACATAGACGATGCCGGTGCCGATGCCGCAAAACAGGCCATATGTTGCATAAACCATGATCAGGCTGGTCGCCTGCGACGACAGCACCCAGCCGAGTCCGCTCAGGGCGCCGCCGAGCGCGATCAACAGCTTCGGCCCGAACTTGTCGATCAGCCAGCCCTGTGCCGGCGACAGCCAGGTCTGCAGCACGATCAAGATCGAGAACGTAATCTGAATTGCCGGAAGTGACGCCCCTGTCGTGGTTTGGAAGGATTTGACGAACAGCGTCCAGACATATTGCGGCGAGGAGATTGCCATCATGGCGATCAAGCCGAGCAGGAGCTGGACCCAGCGAATACTTGAGGCAGGCGCGGCCATCGACGATCTCCGGACGGTTTCGGACCGGAGAAATCTCGCAAACGCCGTGCCAAGTTGTGATGCGAAAGACGGCGGCCAAAGGCCGGATTTATAATAACAACGGCCGCGGCAGGTTATTCCGTGCGTAGTGCTGCGCCTTCAATGCGCCGGCGCCGGCCGTCCGCCAAGACTCGCGAGCAGCACCGCGAGGATGCCGATCAGGAAGATGCCGTCGAAGGTGCCGGCACCGCCGATCGACGCGATCGGCGCGCCGAGACCGCGAATGCGGCCGAGGTTCAACAGATCGGCGCCGATCAGCGTGCCGAGCGAACCCGCAATGTAGGCGAGCCGCGCCGCATGCTCGCGCGAGAGCAGGAACGCCACGATCGCGGTCGCCACCACCGGCACGAAGATCGGAATCGCAATGCCGACGCCGGGCACCGGATTGGAGAGCGCGTAGCATATGGCCGCGACGATCGCTGTCGCGATCGCGCCCTGCACCCAGACGTCATAGCGCAGCAGCAGATAGAACGACATCACGGTCGGGATCACAGCGCCGCCGACATTGACCGCGATGACCGTGCCCGGCCACTGCGCGACCACCGGCACCACGTAGCGCATGCCGTAGAAATCGACGACCTGGCCGGACAGCACGCGCTGCTCGGGCAGCTCCGCGACCGGGATGTTGAAATAAGAGCCGACCAGCGATCCGACCAGCAACAGCAGCGCGGTGCTGGAGCTGACCCCGAGCCGCAGATAGGCGTAACGCAGAATGCGCAGCTGGATGAAGATGACCAGCAGCACCAGAAGCCCAACCAGCAACGAAAAAAAGGCCGGCGTCAGCGGCAGGTAGTGGGATTGACTCAATTGCATCGGCTACTCCGCCATTGCGTGTCTCCCCCTCTCCCACTTACGGCCCGTCTGATATAGGTTCGCCAGTATAACAATGCGCCCGTCAAAAATCGGCGCGCAGATCGATCGGGAGGATGACCCATGAGAGCACTCCGGCTCGCGGCCGCGCTCGCCTTCATCATCGTGCCCCTTGCGGCGCTTGCCGCGGACTATCCGGCGCCGAAGCAGGGCCAGTTCGTCCTCCGCGACTTCAAATTCCATACCGGCGAAATAATGCCGGAGCTGCGCATGAGCTATCTGACCATCGGCGATCCGGCCGGCCAGCCGGTGCTGGTGCTGCACGGCACCAGCCAGTTCGCCGGCGCGATGTTGACGCCCGCGTTTGCGGGCGAGCTGTTCGGCGCAGGGCAGCCGCTCGATGCAGCGAAGTATTTCATCATCATTCCGGACTCGCTTGGTCACGGCAGATCGACCAGGCCGTCGGACGGCCTGAAGGCGAAATTCCCGCGCTACAATTACGACGACATGGTCGCGGCGCAGTATCGCCTCATCACCGAGGGGCTCGGCATCCGACATTTGCGCCTCGTCATTGGCAATTCGATGGGAGGCATGCATGCATGGCTGTGGGGCGAAAAATATCCGGCCTTCATGGACGTGCTGGTCCCGATGGCGTCGCAGCCGACCGCAATGGCGGCGCGCAACTGGATGCTGCGCCGCCTCATGCTCGAGGCGATCCGGCGCGATCCCGATTATGCCAATGGCGACTACACAGCACAGCCGCGTGGGATGAAGACTGCGGTGCAGCTCTACGCAACCGCGACGAATGGCGGGACGCTCGCGTACCAGCAGGCGGCGCCGACCTCCGCGGCGGCCGACAAGCTGGTCGAGGAACGGCTTGCCGCGCCGTTCACGGCCGATGCGAACGACTTCGTCTATGCGTGGGATTCCTCGCGCGATTACGATCCCGCCCCGAACCTCGAGAAGATCGAAGCGGCGGTCCTCTGCATCAATGCGGCCGACGATGAGCGCAACCCGCCCGAGACCGGCATCACCGAGGCTGCGCTCAAGCGCATCAAAAACGCCAAGCTGCTGCTGATCCCGCCGAGCGCCGAGACGCGCGGCCACGGCACGACGGCGTTCGCAAAGTTTTTTGCCAAGGAGCTTGCCGAGTTTCTCGCGAAGGTCCCGCAGCGCGCAATGTAGCCGTCAGTTCGCCAAGCGCTCACGCAATGACGTAAGCGAAACTCCGGCTTGCCCGGCACGTGCGCCTGCTGCATAGCATTTGGCATGAAGGCGTCCGAGCGAGTCCCGGTCCCCGTGATGGCCGCTGGCGGCATCGTGGTGCGCGAGGCAACGCGGCCGCTGATTGCGGTGGTGCGCCTGCGCAAGGACAAGGCGTGGGTCCTGCCCAAGGGCAAACTCAAGGCCGGCGAGAGCCCCATCGCGGCGGCAAAGCGCGAGGCGCAGGAAGAGACCGGCCACAACGTGCTGGTGCACGAGTTTCTCGGTTCGATGTCGCATGCCAATGACGGCCGCCACAAGATCGTGCAGTTCTGGCGCATGACGCCGGTCGGCGGCCCGACACGCGCGCTTGGGTCGGACGTGAAGGCGGTCAAGTGGCTGCCGCTGAAGCAGGCGATCGAAATGTTGACGCGGCCGCAGGAGAAGGTCTTTCTCGCCAATGTGGGCCCCGCGGCGGTGAAAGCGACGCGTCACGCGAGCCGCCACGTTCCGGTCGACGCCCCGGCGGCGCCAGCGCCGGCCGAACAACAACTGCGCGAGCCGCCGCCGCGCCCCCGCGTCGTCGAAGCGGTCCGTGGCTGGCTGCGCCTTGCGGCCTCCACCATGGCGCGGCCGCATTGAATTTGCTCAGCTTGCGATCCTGATATTCAGCTCGCGCACGAGCCGCGCGTATTTCTCCGAGTCCGCGCGCGCCGCGGCGGTGAGCCGCTCGGGCGGACCGCCGGCCGGGTCGGTCGCGCTTTTCATGAACGCTTCGCGCGTCGCCTTGTCGGACACCGCCTTGTCCATCTCGGCATTGAGGCGCGTGATGATCTCAGCTGGCGTGCCGAGCGGCGCGAAGGCCGCATACCAGGACTCGAGCGCGAGCCCCTTGTAGCCGGCCTCGATCAAGGTCGGCACGTTCGGCATGCTCGGCGAACGCGCCTCGCCTGATTGCGCCAGCAGGCGGATCTTTCCGGCATTCGCATGCGGCAAGGTCGCGGTCGGGCCGAGGAACGCGACCTTCACGTGGCCGGCGAGCAGGTCGTTGATCGCCTGGCCGGCGCCGCGATAGGGCACGTGCTCGAGCTTGACCTCGGCGGTCTTGGCGAACCACTCCATCAGCACATGCTGGTTCGAGCCGACACCCGAGGTGGCGCATCCGATCGTGCCGGCTTTCTTTACAGCAGTGACCAGCTCGGCGACCGAGCTCACCTCGAACGAGGGGTGCACGGCGAGCGCCTGCGGCTGGCGGCCGAGCAGGCTCACCGGCACCAGGTCTTTCAGATAGTCGACATTGAGCCGCATCACATGCGGTGCGCTCGCGACATTGTCGTTCGTCAGCAGCAGCGAATAGCCGTCGGGCGCGGCGTGGATCGCAGTGTCGATCCCGATGGTGCCGCCGGCACCGGTCTTGTTCTCGATATAGATCTGCTGGCCGAGCGCACGCGAGACGTACTCGCCGACCAGCCGCGCGACGAAGTCGAGGCCGCCGCCGGCCGCAAGCGGCACGATGAAGCGCACCGGACGGCTCGGATAGGCGTCGGCACGCGCGAAACGCGACGCCAGCGGCGCCACCGCGCAGGCGAGGCCCGCTTTCATGAACAAACGCCGATCGCTACGGCTCATTCTCTCCTCCCCGAGTCGCTTCTGTCATCACGCGTTGCCCGCGCTGCCTTCATTCTACGGCACGCCGCCGCCGCAGCACAGCGCTTGCGTCCTTTCGACCGCACGAAAACGGAACATTTGTCTCGCGGCGCGCGCCTTCCGGTCCTCAACCGGGTCCCTATATGTTTCGGGTTCCAGGCACGGAGGTCCTCTTGGCTCGGCGTCAACTCAGGCTCGGCGCATTCATGCGGCCCGCGAGCATTCACACCGGCGCGTGGCGCTATCCCGGCGCCTGGCCGGACATGAACTTCAACATCGCGCACATGCGCCAGTCGATCCAGACGCTGGAGCGCGCCAAGTTCGATGCATTCTTCATGGCCGACCACATGGCCGTGCTCAACATGCCGGTCGACGCCCTGAAGCGCAGCCACACGGTGACGTCGTTCGAGCCGTTCACGCTGCTCTCGGCGCTTTCGCAGGTGACCGAGAGCATCGGCCTGGTCGCGACCGGCTCGACCACATTCGACGCGCCCTATCACATCGCGCGCCGCTTCGCCTCGCTCGACCACTTAAGCGGTGGCCGCGCCGGCTGGAATATCGTGACGACGTCCAACCCGGACGCCGCGCTCAATTTCGGCATGGATGAGCTGATGGAGCACGGCGAGCGTTACGAACGCGCGCGCGAGTTCTACGACGTCGTCACCGGGCTGTGGGACTCCTGGGCGGATGATGCGTTCGTCCGCGATGTCGAGAGCGGTATCTTCCTCGATCCTGCGAAGATGCATGTGCTCGGCCACAAGGGCGAGTTTCTCTCGGTGCGCGGTCCGCTCAACATCGCGCGCCCGGTGCAGGGCTGGCCGGTGATCGTGCAGGCCGGCGCGTCCGACGCCGGCCGACGGCTCGCCTCCGAGACCGCGGAGGCCGTGTTCACCGCGGTCGGCGACATCAAGGGCGGCCAAGCCTTCTATGCCGACGTGAAAGGCCGGATGGAAAAGATCGGCCGAGAGCGCGACGACATGAAGATCCTGCCGGCTTGTTTCGTCGTGGTCGGCGAAACGATCGAGGCCGCGCAGGAGAAGCGCGCCAAGCTCGACAGCCTGGTCGACTATGCCAATGCGATCGCCTCGCTCTCGATCGCGCTCGGCCACGACGCCTCGAAGTTCGATCCGGATGGACCGTTGCCGGACATTCCTGAAAGCAATCAGAGCAAGAGCGGACGCGAGCGCGCGATTGCACTTGCCAGGCGTGAGAACCTCACCGTGCGCCAGCTCGCGCAACGCCTCGGCGGATATGCGGGGCTTGCGATGGTCGGCACCGCAAAGAGCATCGCCGATCAGATGCAGGAATGGCTCGAGACCGAAGCCGCTGACGGCTTCACGATCATGTTCCCGTATCTGCCGGGCGGGCTCGATGATTTCTGCATCCAGGTGGTGCCGGAGCTGCAGCGCCGCGGCATTTTCCGCAAGGAGTACGAAGGCAAGACGCTGCGCGAGAATTTGGGACTGCCGCGGCCGAAGAACCGGTTCTTCTCGTAGCCCGGATGGAGCGAAGCGTAATCCGGGATCGGCGGTGCAGGTTGCGCAGCCGTTCCCGGATTTCGCCCATAGCGCGATGCGCTATGGGCTTCATCCGGGCTACGACGTCGCCGATAGCTGCCCCCTATACCAATCCAAAATCTTCGCGCCGTCCCAGGCCGCGACGCCGGGGCGGCTCAGCAGCGCCTC
>Ga0081539_10001447_pt1 | contig 40627 bp, 33 predicted proteins | sample TabmetS4T2R2_FD_71023 | JGI IMG/M metagenome (GOLD analysis project Ga0081539, IMG submission 71023) | Tabebuia heterophylla rhizosphere microbial communities from the University of Puerto Rico - S4T2R2 | ecosystem: Host-associated > Plants > Roots > Rhizosphere ... | reverse complement strand
GCCCCCCCCTCCCGTGGGCCGCAGTTGTGGCGCGGGCCTTGTCAGGGCCCGCGAACCTCAGACGACGCTCTTATCGGGGTCGATGAGGAATAGCCAGATCAGAGCGCCGAGCAGCATCACCGCCGCGCTGACCAGGAACGGGGCGACCCAGTAGCCGGCGCCAAAGAGGGCGCCGTACACAATCGCCGTGAACGAGGCGGCGAGCGCGCCTGCCATGTTCATGACGCCGGTAACCGTGCCGCTGAAGCGGCCGCCCACGTCCATCGGCACTGCCCACGCCGGGCCGATCACCCACTCGAGGAAGAAGAACGATGCGGCGAGGCACAGGATCGATGTGGTCGTATCGCCAACCATCGCCGCCGGAATCACGAAGGCGCCCGCGAGCACGAATCCAGGGACGGCGACGCCACGTCGCGCGAGCCTCGCGTTCCTCGTTCGCTTGAGCACCAGGTCCGAGAGCGTGCCACCGACGACGTCGCCGGCCATGCCGGCGAAGAGCGGGATCGATCCCCACAGACCGAGGGCGGCAACGGTCAGGCCGCGATGCTCACGCAGATACGTCGGATACCACGTGAGATAGAAGTTGGTGCCGAAGAAGAAACAGCAATAGCCGAGCGCGATCCACCACATGTTCGGTGAGGTCAGGATCTGCCGCCATGGCGTGTCCTGTCGCGCCACGTTGAGCGTCTTGATCGAGCCGTCCCGTTCGCTGCCGCGGATCTCCGCGAGCTCCGCGCGATTGACGTGCGGATGATCCTCGGGCCGCTCGCGATACAACCACCAGAACGCGACCACCCACAGAAACCCGAGCGTTCCGAAGACGAAGAACATCGTCCGCCAGCCGTACGCGACCATCAGCCCCCCGGCGGTGAGCGGTGTGATGGCGACGGCAAAGCGGCTGAAGAAGTGCGTGATGCCCTGGATGCGGCCGCGCTCCGACGGCGCGAACCAGAGCTGCATCCCGCGGCTCGCGACGGGGAAGGCGCCGGCCTCGCCGATGCCAAGCAGGAAGCGCGCGACGAAGAGCGAGCCAAGCCCGAACGCCGCTCCGGTCATCACCGCTGACGTCGATGTCCAGCACAGCAGCACGAGGAGGACCGTTCGCGGCCCGAAGCGATCGCCGAGCCATCCAACTGGTATCTGCCCGATCGCATACGCCCACGTGAACGCGGCGAGCACGAGGCCCATCTGCGACAGGTTGAGGCCGAACGTCTGTCGAATCTCGGGCTGGGCGACGGAGATGATGCCCCGATCCAGATAGCAGATCAGGTACATCAGGCTGAAGAGCACGAGCATCCACCACCGAGTACGTGTGGACCGAGCGTCGGTGGCCGTGCCCTCGTGTTGGGTTCGGGCGGCGACGGTGGTGGCTGGGTGCATCGTCAGGATTCAGGTGTCAGGTATCAGGAATCGGGGCTGGGCCAGGAATCAAGGTTGTCCTGGGAATCAGGGGCTGATTCCTCGTGGCTGATTCCTGGCCCAGCCCTGAATCCTGATACCAGATTCCTGATTCCTGCCATGTTCACGCCGGCGTCACCACCAGCGGCGCCGCGTCAGTGACGGTGATGGTGACAGGCTGATTCGTTTCGACCGACAGGTCGGCGGCCTGGTAGACCTGCATCACCATCCGCGCGTGTTCCGGCGTGACGAGCGGCTGCTTGCCGGTGGCGACGCATTCGACGAAGTGCAGCGTTTCCGCTTCCATCGGTCCCGCGTAGACGTGTTCGACCTTCTCGCCGGGCATGGTCGACAACGGGAAGCGGATGCCGTCCTTCAGCGTCGAGACGTAAACGTCGCGATGCGTGTCGTCCACCATCACGGCGCCCTCGGTGCCGACGAATTCGATCCACGTCGAGGAGAAATTCGGGTAGCCCGGGGGCAGCACCCAGCCGCCGCCGACCGTGAACACCGTGCCATCGTCCATGGTGACGATCATCCACACGCAGTCGGGCGCGTCGTACTGCGCCTTCATGATCTTCGCGGCCTCCTGCGCGTAGATGCGAATCGGCTTGCGCGGCGCCAGGCACCACAGCACGAAATCGATATCGTGCGTCGACTCCATCGCGGCGGGCGACAGCTTCACGCGGCCGCTGATCTTCTTTCCGAGGTTGCGTGTGATATGCCGGCTGACGAGCGCGCTCACCGGTTCGCCGATGGTGCCGTCCATCAGCGAGCGTTTCACGTACGCGAACTTGGGATTGAAGCGCTGCGAGTACCCGATCGTGAAGAGCAGGCTCCTGTCACGCGCGATCGCGATGAGCTCGTCGGCCTCGGACAGTTCCAAGGCGATCGGCTTCTCCAGGAATACGTGTTTGCCGGCGAGCATCGCTTCCTTGGCGATCACGTAATGCGTGGGCTCGGGCGTCGTCGAGACCATCACGGCATCGATCGAGCGGTCGTCGATCAACCGGCGGTAGTCGGTGGTGGCCGTGACCGGATGTGTGGCCGCCGCCACTTCGGTGAGCCGCGGTTCTTTGATCTCGGCGATGTGGAGCTCACGCACCCAGGGGCTGGCGGCCGCCGCCACCGCGCGAATGCCGCCGCACCAGCCCGTCCCAATCACGCCAACGTTGATCTGCTTCATGAACCGCAGCTCCCTTGTGCCGCCACTTGCCACTTACTTTTTGCTTTCGACTTTTGCCTTCTTACTTTCAGAAGAACGCTATCGCGCGCCCGGCGCAGCCGACCCCGAACCATAACACCAGCGTCGCCAGTCCCGTGATTCGTCGCACGGCGGGCGAAAACCGTTCCGCCGGAGCGCTCGCGATTAAGCGATTGACGGTGAACTGAAATGTTACCGCCGTTGCGAACAGCACCATTTTCAATCGGAACCAGTAACCGGCGTAGTACGCCTCCGCTCCGCCCATGAAAATGAGGAGGCCGCTTCCCATCATCAGTGCGAGGCCGACCAGCAGGACCGGCTGCATCTCGCGTCGAATCTGCGCCGCCGGCTTGACCCGCTGGAACAGACCCAGCATGTTGAGATTCGAAAGCAGCACTGATCCAAGCAACAGGGTCAGACCGAACAGGTGGACGGTCAACAGCCCCGCGATTCGCCACGTCGCTTGTCCCAGCCACAGCGCGAACCGTGTGTTGCCGACGATCGACACGTACGGCGACAGCGTGTCCCACCCCATACGCGTCCGGGCCCGCGCTTACCGCGCCGCCCCTGCCGGCGGCTTGCCGGTCCCGGCTGGATCGCGGATCGTGCGATTGAACTCGAATTCATCGACCGGCGCGCAGATGTCTTCGAGCAGTCCCGTCCACCCTTCCGGCGTCTTGATCAGATTCTTCGGCAGCAGCTTGAAGCGCTTGGTCTCGCTCTTCCACGGCTGGGTGTAGTACGCCGGATCGGTGATCGTCATGTTCAATTCGAGGGTATCGGCCGACACGCGGCGGTAGCGTTCCTCGAGGCGCATCATCTCGCTGTGCGGGTAGCCGAAGTAATCGATCCAGGTGCGATCGTCGTGTCCGACCGATTCGACGACCAGCGTGTCGCCTTCCCAGTGTCCAACCGAGTAGCCCCACCATCGCGGAAGGTCCACCGGCAGCGTCGGCAGCTTGCGGCCGTCGGTCCAGATCGTTCGCAGTTCGTAGTGCCACTCGAAATGCTGCAGGATGCGATCGGGCAGCTGATGGAATTCGACCGGATCGGGATAGAGCAGCGCACGCGGCACACCCATCGGATTGCATGTGCCGTACAGGTCGTTCCCGAGCGCCGGCGGCTGCGCTCGACGACGACCGATGTGCTCCTCGGGATGCGCCTTCGCATCGTCGCTGTTCTTGGCGCGGCCGTATGACGGGATGTTCGTGTCGAATGCGGCCTGGCCGGCAGGCGTGAACATCGGGAACTCGAAGCTGTAGCCGCGATCCCCACAGCCGCGGCAGGTACCGCCGCCGCCGAACCCGTTCCCGTTGCGGCTCCAGATCCCGCCGAGCTCGTGCGAATTGAACGGTGCATTGCTGGCTGCGGCAGGCGGCGCCCCGCGACCAGTGCTCTGTTGCTGACCAGCGATCACCGACGACACCGCGATCACGATCGCGATGGCCGCAGAGGCTAGTCCCCTGGAAACGTGATGACTTGCATAAGGCCCGGAGCGCGGCGCCCGGCTGGCAAGGCGCGAAGAGCGAGCATATTCGGCATATGTGAACGATGAGCAACGCAGCCAGGCGGGATGCCCCGCCCGGGAATTATGTGAGTCATCACGTTGCCAGGGGACTGGGAGGCGAGGCTGCATGTGATCGATCCTCCTCAGTTGTTCGCGCCGCGGCCGCCGCCCTGGCGTCCCGCATCGGGATCGCCCTGCCGACCGCCCGGGCCGCCGCCACCGGTGACCAGTTCCTCGCCCTGCATGTTGGCGACGCGCAGACACAAGCCGACCACGCCGCCGGCCTTGGACGGTGCAATCGTGACGGTGACGGCAGTGCCCGGTTTCATCGCTTCGAGCGAGCGCTGACGGCTCCAGCCGTTGTTGATCAACTGCGCCGGGTTGGGCAGCAGCTCGAGGGCCCAGCTCTCCATGACCCCCTGATCGTTCTTGACGTCGACATAGAGCTGCGGATGCGGATTGCGGTACTCGAAGCGCGTCACCGTGGCCTGCCTCGTGAACTGCTTCGATCGGTCGTAGGAGATGTTGGTGCCGTGATGCGCTGCCAGTGGAACCGACAGGGCAGCGAGCACGAGCGCCACGATCGCGGTCGATGAGGCCGTGCATGTCGTCATAAGAGCTCCACAATCAGACGAAGAGGAGCCCTCATGGTAAGCGTCGCCCGGGTCGATGTCAACGTTTACATCACCGGCTGCCGGCATAATAATGACCGGCGATGCCGCTCTTCGAATGGTGCCAGTGGCTGCAGAACAGCGCCGTCGGTCTGGCCATCAGTGAATCGCCGTACCTCTATCCCTTCATCGAGGGAAGCCATGTCCTCGGCCTGGCGCTGTCGGTCGGCACCGTGCTGTGGTTCGATCTGCGACTGATCGGCCTGACGATGCACGGCGATCCGGTGTCGTACGTGTTCAGACAGGTGCGGCCGTGGATGTCGATCGGGTTCGCGATCATGATCGTCACCGGCTCGCTGCTGTTCACGGCACGGGCGACCGAGGCTTACGCGAGCACCTACTTCCGCATCAAGATCGGCCTGCTGGCGCTTGGTGCGTTGAACGTGCTGATCTTCCACGCGACGATCGATCGCCAGCGCGAGCAGTGGGACACGGCGGCGACACCGCCGACGCGTGCGCGTGTGGCCGGAGTGCTGTCGCTGATACTGTGGTTCGGCATCATCGCCGCGGGTCGAATCATGGCCTACAACCTGTGATTCCGCTTCCGCCTGCGTCGCGTACGAATCGATGGCAGCCGTACATGCTGTTCGTCGTGCGCGTCGTCGCCGGGTTGCTGTTCTTCCAGCACGGCGCCGAAAAGATGTGGGGCTTTGCCGGCGCGCGACCGGAGCCGACGCTCCTGGCGATCCGTGGTGTCGGCGGGATTCTCGAGAGCGTGGGCGGCCCTCTCGTCGTCCTCGGGCTGTTCACGCAGCCAGTCGCCTTCATCCTCAGCGGCGAGATGGCCGTCGCCTATTTCCGCAGCTGGGCGCCGCGCGGATTCTTCCCGATTGCCAACGGCGGCGAAGAAGCCACGCTCTTCGCGTTCATCTTCCTGTGGCTGTGGACCGCTGGAGCCGGTGCCTGGAGCGTCGATGCCTGGTGGCGCAGGCGGACGCCACGAGACGCCTGCTTCCTCGCGCAGTGGGAGCCGCACGCGCGTGCGTTGCTTCGAATGGTGGTCGGCTTCCTGCTCGCTCTGCATGGCTGCCGCAAATTGTTTGGCGTGCTGATCTCGGTTGCGGGGCGTCGCAACGCGCCACCGCTCGCGCTCGACGGCCTGCCCGACGTGACCGGCTATCTCGAGCTGAGTGCAGGCGTGCTCCTCGTACTCGGCCTCGCCACGCGTTGGGCGGCGCTCGCGATCGCTGTGGAAGCGTTGCTCGCCTACGTGATCATCGCGGCGCCACGCACGCTGTGGCCGATTCGCAATGGCGGGAACGAAGCGCTGCTCTACGTTGTCGTCCTCGGCTATCTCTTCCTCGCCGGCGGTGGTGTGTGGAGTCTCGACGGCTGGCGGTCACCACGGCGCACGCGACAGTCACGCGATGTAAACGTTTGATCGTGCCGTTTTGTTGACAGTCCCGCGCGGCGCATGGCATACATGTCGGCCATGCAACGCCCTCACCTGACGCTGTCCAGCCTCGCCGTCCTCTTCCTGCTGACGGTCACCGCATCGGCCGTGCACGCGCAAGGTGCGTGGAAGGATGTGGCGCCGTTTCCCGATCCACGCGAGGAGGTCCTGGGCGCCGCTGCAGGCGGGAAGTTGTACGTGTTCGCCGGCCTCATTCCGCGCTGGCGCCCTGCCGGGATCGTCTTCGAGTACGACCCGGCGACCAACATCTGGACGAAGAAGCAGCCGATGGCGCAGCCATCGCACCATGTCGCGTTCACCACGTGGAACGACAAGATCTACGCGTTCGGCGGATTCGTGTTTCCCACCTCCGGCCCCGCGGCCTGGGTGCCGATCGACAACGCCTGGGAGTACGACCCGAAGCTCGATTCGTGGAAGGCGCTGGCACCGATGCCGGTGAAACGAGGCGCCGCCGTTGCCGCAACGGTCGGCGACAAGATGTACGTGATTGGCGGCGCGACGACGCAGCCATGGGCGAAGGAGAACTATCTCGATTTCACGACACCGCAGCGTGGGCTCGGCACGGTGCACGAATACGATCCGAAGACCAATACCTGGCGCGAGCGTACGGCGATGCCGACACCGCGCAATCACGCCGCGATCGGCGTCGTCAACGGGAAGGTCTATGTGATTGGGGGACGCGTCGGCGCCGCGTTCATTTCACTCGCGTCGGATACGTCGCTCGTCGAGGTATACGATCCGGCAACGGATACGTGGGGAACACCCGGCGCGCGCATGCCGACTACCCGCAGCGCTCTCGCGTATGGTGTCTACAACAACCGGATTTACATTGCCGGCGGCGAATTCCAGGACACGACGCAGCAGACGACGTTCCGCACGTTCGAGGCGTACGATCCGGCGACCAACACATGGAGTGTGCTGCCGCCGATGACGATTGCGCGTCACGGCATCGCCGCCGCCGTCGTCGGCAATCGGTTCTACGCGGTCAGTGGTGACGTACAGTCATCGGGGACCGGCGTCGAAGTTTCGACCAACGTTGTCTCGGCGTTCGAATTCGCGCGATAGGTAGCTGGGTGGCTGAGTAGCTGGGTAGCTGGGTCAAAACACTTGCCGACGCGACGCAACCTCACTACCGATCAACCTAGGAACCCAGCAACCCAGCTACCTAGCAACCCGGCTACCTAGCTCCAGCGACTGGGCGGGGCCGTGCTCGATCGCACGACCAGCGTGTGCGGCAGGCGAACGCACTCCGGCGGCTTCTCGTCGCCGTGCAGGATCCCGAGCAGCACGCGCACGGCGTATTCACCCATCTCCCGCATCGGCTGCGCCACCGTCGTCAACGGCGGGTCGACGAAGCGTGCATACCTGATGTCGTCCACGCCGACGATCGACAGATCGTCCGGCACGCGGATCTTGCGGCGCCGTGCCGTGTGCAGCACGCCCATCGCCATCTCGTCGTTGAAACAGAAAATGGCCGTCGGCGGCTCGCTTCGGCCCAGCAGGCGTTCTCCCGCGACGACACCGGAGTCGACGGAGAAGTCGCCGTTCATCACGATCGTGTCCTTTTCGGATTTCTCCTTCTTCGCGCGCCCCGTTGCGCCACGCAGCCGCTCGGCGCTGACGAAGCTGAGGGGCGGCCCCGTCACCAGACCGATTTTGCGGTGACCCAGGCGATAGAGGTGATCCATCGCGTCTGAGCCCGCAGTGGCGTTGTCGATCTGGATGCTGGGAATGCCGAGCTGCGGCTCGAAGCCGAGCGCGTTGACGACAGGTGCCCGGCCGCTCGTCTTCCCGCGAACAAGCGTCTCGACTCCCTTCGACAGCTTGCGGCCGAGAAAGATCAGCCCGTCGGCCTGCTTCTCGAAGAGCATGGCCGCGTAGCGCTCTTCGCGCCCCTGGTCGTAATGCGTGTCGCCCAGCAGGACGGAGTAGCCCTCGCGATTGGCCGATTCCTCGATGCCCTGCAGGATCAGTGAGAACAACGGACGCGAGATGTCGGGGACCGTCACCAGGAGTTTGCGGCTGCGCAGCATGCGCAGGTTCTTTGCGGCCGCATTCGGTGCATAACGAAGACGCTCGACGGCGGCGAGGACCTTGCGACGCGTCTCCGGCGCCACCATCGACGGGTTGCTCAGCACACGCGAAACGGTGGCGGTCGACACGCCTGCCCGCTTCGCGACTTCGAAAATAGTGGCCACGGTGTTGAAATCATAGTATGCCCGTGCTTGTCTCCCGCAGCGTTCGCGAAGGGGATCGGCATTGCGCGGCGGGCTCGGGTCGGCGTATAGTGGCGGTTCGCCGTAAACGTTTTCAAAACGGATTCTTGCTCGTTGGGCATGGATGACACGAGGGTGTCGATGACTCACAGATTTCGCGCCGGGTTGCTCGCTGCCGTGATCGCAGTGGCGACGATGGGGCCCGCGACCCTCCATGGACAGCGCGGCGGGCCTCCGCCCGGACCGGGTGGTGGACCGGGCGGCCGGCAGGCGGGACCTCCGCCCACGCCCCGTGCGGGCGCTCTCGCGGACCTCACTGGCTATTGGGTGTCGCTCGTCACCGAGGACTGGCGGTACCGGCAGTTCACACCGCCGAAAGGCGATTACACGTCCGTACCTCTCAGTCCCGCCGGTCGCAAGATCGCCGACGCATGGGATCCGGCGAAAGACGAGACCGCCGGCGAGCAGTGCAAGGCCTACGGTGCCGCGGGCCTGATGCGCATGCCCACGCGCGTGCACATTACGTGGCAGGACGATACGACGTTGAAGCTCGAGACCGATGCCGGCACGCAGACGCGCACGTTCACCTTCGGTGATGCGAAGAGCCAGGGTGGCGACTGGCAGGGTGTGTCGGCGGCGTCATGGGACTATCCGCGGCAGTTGTTTCCACCGGCGTTCGGGCTTGGCCGTGGCGGCGGCACGCCACCAGGAGGCTCGCTCAAAGTGGTGACGACGAAGATGAAGCCGGGATACCTGCGCAAGAACGGCGTGCCGTACAGCGCGGCGACTGTCATGACGGAATACTTCGATCGCTTCGACATTCCCGGCGGTGACTCGCTGCTGGTCGTGTCAACCGAGATCGTCGACCCCGAGTACCTCGCGACCCCGTACTGGACGAGCACGCACTTCAAGCGGCAGGCCGACGCTGCCGGTTGGAATCCAACGCCTTGCGCGGCCCGATAGCGAAACGGCGTCGAGAGGTTTTCCAGATCGCGAAACGGCATCAAGCCGTTTTGCCTGATCGCGAAACGGCATCAAGCCGTTTTGCCAGATCGCGAAACGGCGTTAAGCCGTTTTGCCAGATACTGCGGAGCACGTCATGTTGAAACATCGCCTTCTCGTTGCTGTTTTGCTCGCCGCCTTCGGCGCAACCGTGCTCGCCCAGGCCCCGACGGCGCCACGGGCTGAGGCGCCACCGGCGCCCGCCATCGATCTCACCGGCTACTGGACGCCGCCCATGCACGAGGATGCGATGGAGCGCGGAGCGGGATCCGAGATCGCCGACTACGGCGGCTTCGCGCTCAACGAAGCCGGCCGCCTGTGGGCGCTCTCCTACGATCCCTCGCGCGTCACACTGCGACACCACCAGTGCGACGCCTACGTGACCGCGTATCAGATGCGCGCGGTCGGCAACTTCCGCGTGTGGGAGGAACGCGATCCACACAATCAGCGCCTCATCGCGATCCATGTCTGGGGCCAGACCACCGAAGCCCACCGCACCATCTGGATGGACGGGCGTCCGCATCCGCCGGCGTGGGCGCCGCATTCGTTCCGCGGATTCTCCACCGGCCGCTTCGTCGGCAACGCTCTCGTCGTCTCGACGACGCACATCAAGCAGGGCTGGCTCCGTCGCAACGGCACGCCGGAAAGCGATCAGGCGACGGTCACGGAGTTCTTCGTCCGCCACGGCGATCACCTCACGAACACGACCGTCGTCAACGACCCGGTGTTCCTGAGCGAGCCGCAGGTGCGGAGCAACGACTTCAGTCGCGTGCCGGTCGATCACGCCGCGTGGCTGTATGCGTGCGACGACGGCGAGCAGATCCTGGACCGCGCGCCGGACTTCGTGCCGCATTACCTGTTCGGCAAGCAGCCGTACGCGAAGGAGTTCGCGCAGAAGTACAAGCTCCCGCTGGCCGCGAGCGTCGACGGCGCACCGTCGATGTACCCGGGCTACGCCGCGACGCTGCGGACCGTCACCGATGCTGCGGCCAACGCCCTGTTCGAGCCTGCCGCGGGCAAGCCGAACGAGACCGCGAAGGTGCCCGATCCAGAACCCCGCGACGGCGAGATCCACGTCCTGCCCATTCGCGAACACACCTACATGCTGGTCGGCGACAGCGGCAACATCGTCGTGCAGACCGGCGATCAAGGGGTGTTCGTGGTCGACACCGGCGCTGGCACGCTCGCCGACAAGGTGATCGCCGCGATCCGTCGGCTGTCGCCGAAGCCGATTCAGTTCATCGCCAATACGAGCGCGCATGCCGAACACGTGGGCGGCAATGCGAAGATCGCGGCCGCTGGGGCGGACCTGAGCCTGCCGGGATCCTTCTTCGCGGGACAGGGTGGGTCGCTCGGCGGCGTCACCGGGTTCTTCTCACAGATCGGGTCGACGGCGACGATGATCGCGCACAACAACGTGGCGGTGCGGATGCAGGCGGCCAACGCTCCGGCCGCGGCGATCCCGCCCGACACGTTCCTCGAAGACCGGCGGCGCAAGTTCTACAACGACGAGGCCGTCGAGATGTTCTATCAGCCGAACGCGGTTACCGACGGCGACAGCATCGTGCACTTCCGCAAGTCGGACGTCATCGTCTCCGGCGACGTGTTCACGACGACGCAGTATCCGGTGATCGATCTGAAGAACGGCGGAAGCGTGCAGGGAGAGATCAAGGCGTTGAACGATATCCTCAATCGCACGGTGTTCGAGCACGAAGAGGATGGCGGCACGTTGATCGTGCCGGGGCACGGGTATCTGAGCAACGAGCACGAGGTGCTCGAGTATCGCGACATGGTGGTGATCGTGCGCGATCGCGTGAAGGCGATGATCGACGCCGGGGCGACGCTGGCGCAGGTCCGCGCCGCGCGCGTGACGGCCGATTACGACACGCGCTACGGCGCGAACACCGGCCCGTGGACGACGGCGATGTTCGTCGAGGCGGTCTACAACAGCCTGAAGGCGCCGGAGGCAACGACGAATCGGAGCCGCTGACCCAAATGCAAACTCCCAACCCCGTTCCCTGAACCAACTCCCAGCGCCCAATGCCGCGTCTCGCACGTTGGGAGTTGGTCGAGCGGAAGACGTTGGGAATTGGGAGTTGACACCTGCGTTTCCCGATAAAATCGTCGGCATCCCTGCGCGAATGGAGTGTGAATGACCGACCCGACAAAGATCCCGTGGTACATCGTTGGTGAGGAGGTCGCCGCCTGCAACTGTGCGTGGGGCTGCCCGTGTCAATTCAATGCCTTGCCGACGCATGGCCGCTGTGAAGCGCTCGTCGGCACGCGTATCCACGAAGGGCGCTACGGAACGACGACACTTGATGGCGTGACGTTCGCCGGCGCGCTCTGGTTTCCGGGCCCCATTCACGAAGGCAAGGGCATCGGGCAGTTCGCCGTCGACGAGAAGGCCACGCCCGATCAGCGTGCCGCGGTGTTGGCGATCGTTACCGGTAAAGCGGGCGGCATGCCATGGGAGATCTTTGCCGCGATCACGGAAATCCAGCTGGAACCGCTGTTCATCCCCATCGAGTTCGAGGCGGATCGCACAGCGCGGATCGCACGGCTGCGCGCGCCAGGACTCGGAGAGTTTCGCGTCGAGCCGATCAAGAATCCGGTGACCGGCGAGCCGCATCGTGCCCTGATCACGCTTCCCGATGGATTCGAGTTCAAGGAAGCGGAGATGGGAAACGCGGTTTCCATGCAGGCCACCGTCGGCGACAAGACGCTGATGAATCAGAACAGCTACGCGCAGCTGGCCGCCATCAACTGGCGCAACGAGTGAGGGACCTGTCGCCGGGCCGACCGCCTACTTGCGGTCCATTCCGGTCTTCTTCAGGACCGGCAGCGCCTGCGAGCTGACGAGAAACTGAATCAGCTTGCGGGCGTCGGCCGCGTGAGCGCTCGCCGCGTTCACGCCGGCGACCATCTCGATGAAGCTGCGCGTTTCTCCCGGAAACGTGCCGGCCACCTCGACGCCCTTGACCGGAAGGATCTCGCTCACCGGCAGGATGCCGAACTCGGCGGTGCCGTTCACGACTGCGGCGCTAACCGCTTCACCGGTGGCGGTCGGCATCGCCTTGATGGTGTCTGCGATGCCGAGCTTCGTGAGCGTCTGCTGAAAGAGGACGCCGCTCGCACCCTCTTTCGCGAACGCGACGGTCTTCGCGTTGAGGAGCGTCTTCTTGAGCGCATCGACAGTGCTGAGATCGGGCTTGCGCCCGCCGGCGCGCATTTCGAAAGCGAGATCCGACCTCGCGATCATCGTGCGGCTGTTCGCGGCAAGTTTGCCTTGCTTGATCAGGTCGTCGGCACCTGCGGGCGTGACGATCGCCACGTCGAACGCGTCGCCGGCTTCGATCTGCCGCTTCAGGTTGGCGGCGAGATCGTATTTGACGGTCACCTTGGTGTGATTGTCGCGCTCGAACTGCGGTGCGAGCTGCTCGACAGCCGCCTTGATTCCGTTCGAGCAGAACACCGTCAGGCCGCTGTCGTCAGCGGCTACGAGTGGCGCGACGATCGCCAGTGCGACCGCTGCGAAAATCGCGAGGAAACGACGCATGGTCATGAGCTCCTCCGGCCGGTGATTGTAGATCGCATCCAAGGGCTACCTAAAGGTGGCCCCTGCAGCTCCATGTCGCGGGGCCGCGTTCAGGCGGCCGAGCATAATTTGCTCTGATAAAAACGTTTACATCGAGACGCGCACCATCGTAGACTCGGGCCATGGAACGCATCAGAACGGTTGTGGTGGCGACGGGCCTCGTGCTGACTGTTGCGACGTTCGCCTCGGCGCATCATGGCAGCGCGATCTCGTACGACACATCCCACCTGTGGACCACATGGGCCACGGTCACGTCCTTCAATTATCAGAACCCTCATCCAACGATGACGTTCGACCGCACGACAAAGGACGGTCAGGTCGAGCATTGGGTCTCCGAGCTGCTGACCAATCCATCGGTGCTGGTTCGCTCCGGCTGGACGAGAGCGCGCAGCGTCGAGGCGCTGAAGCCGGGGACGAAGGTGAAGCTGTATCTCGGTACCTCGCGCGCGGGTGGCCTCAGCGGGATCGTGATGAAGATCGAAAACGAAAAGGGCGAGAGCATCGTCGGCGATCGCGGCGAGACCAAAGCGGTCGATATGGATGGTGTGCCCCTGGGTCTGCAGCCCTCGGGCAAGGACAAGTTGCCAGGCCAGTCCACGGGTCAGTGAAGGCGAGAGGGAAGCGACATGGCGAACACCACACGTCGAACGCACATGGCGACACGTCTCGTGACGGCCGCAGCGTTGACGATCGTCACGGTGGCGACGAGCGATCAGTACGTGGGGGCGCAAGGCCGCGGTGGCCAGGCTGGCCCTGGTGGAGGACTGCTCGGACGCGTGGGTCGCGGCAATCCTGAGGATGCCCTCAAGTCGTCCGATACGGATAAGCGTCCGTACAACAAGAAGGACTTCAACGGGCTGTGGGCGCGCAATCCGCAGGCATACGGCATGTCGCCATGCCCCGAGTGCGGCGATCCTGGACCGTGGCCGGGGTACGGGTATCACGGCACACCGCCGCCGCGAACACCCGAAGGCGAGAAGCGATTTCAGGCCAACAAACCAGGTCGCGGACTCGAGCTCGATAGCGAGGACGCGAAACGACGCACCGATCTCGATATCGGGATGCGGCGCGCCGTGTTGCCCGCCTTCGGCAACGATCCGGAGGCCCGGTGCGAGCCGCTTGGCCTGGCGCGTCTGATCGCGTTCTCGGGTGGCGGCGCCACGATGGAGATGACGCACACGCAGGCGAACGATCGCATCCTGCAGCGATTCGAATGGACCTGGGACAACCGCGAGATCTGGCTCGATGGGCGGAAGATTCCCAACGTCGACGATTACCTGCCGCGATACAACGGCTACTCCACCGCGAAATGGGAGGGCGACACGCTGGTCGTGACGTCGGCCGGCTTCGACGATCGGCAGTGGCTGGATCAGTATGGCTATCCGATCAGCGAGAAGGCGGTGCTCGAAGAGCACTGGGAGCGGCCGAGTCCGAACCGCTTGCGCGTGCAGATGACGTTGACCGATCCGGTGACGTACACCGCCCCCTGGAAGAGCAGCGTGAAGGTGTGGACGCTGATTCCGAAAGAGAAGATGTCGGTCAGCGGCTGGTCGGGAATCCTCGAAGACCGTTGCGTGCCGAGCGACGAGTCGGCGTTCAATCAGTTCCGCGATCACGCCGCAGGAATAAAGAAGTAAGTCGTCGGACTCGCAAAGTTCAGGAAGGAAAGCCGCGCAGTTCATCGTTGACATCGATTGGCGCCAATCTCATCATTGCGCGCCAATGCCGTTCCGCAGCCCATACCCCGACGTCGAACTTCCCGAGATTGCTCTCACCGACCTTGTCCTCGGCGGCTGCGGCACCTACCGCGAGCGGCCCGCCCTGGTCGACGGCCTCTCGGGCCGCAGTCTCTCCTTCGGCGACCTGTGCAACCAGGTGCGCCGCCTCGCTGCAGGTTTGTCGCGCCGGATCTGCAAAGGTGACGTCGTCGCGATCTGGGCGCCGAACTCACCCGAGTACGCGGTGGTGTTTCACGCCGTCGTCAGCCTCGGCGCGATCCTGACGACGATCAATCCCGCATACACGAACGACGAAGTGGCGTTTCAGCTTCGCGACGCCAATGCACGGCTGCTGGTCACCACGCCGTCGCTGGCTGCGCGCGCGAGCGATGCGGTCGCTGCCGCCGCGCAATCGATCGCGATCATCACCGTCGACGAGGCGCCTGGCCTGCCATCGCTCGCCTCGATTGGCATCGATGAGGACCCGCCGCCGGTCACGATCGATCCCGCCGTCGATGTCGCGGTCATGCCGTATTCGTCAGGCACAACAGGGCTGCCGAAAGGCGTCATGCTGACGCATCGCAACCTCATCGCGAACCTGCTCCAGACCGACGCGGTCGAAACCGGCCAGCTGTCGGCCTTCGTAGGCGTGCTGCCGTTCTTTCACATTTACGGCATGACCGTCATCCTGAACTTCGGCTTGATGCGCGGCGCGACGATCGTCACGCTCCCGCGGTTCGAGCTCGAGTCGTTCCTGAAGGTGCTACAGGACTGGCCCATCGCGCTGGCGCACATCGTGCCGCCGATCGCCGTTACGTTGGCGAAGCATCCAGTGGTCGAGCGCTATGACTTGCGGCATGTGAAGTGCGTGTTCTCAGGCGCGGCGCCGCTCGGTCCAGAGCTCACGCAGGCACTGCGAGACCGATTGAACGTCTCGACGCGCCAGGGGTACGGAATGACGGAAACGAGTCCGGTCGCGTACTACACTCCGCCCGGTGGGGAACGCGACGGCAAGGTTGGCGTCCTTGCCCCGAACACCGAATCCCGCATCGTCGACCCCGAAACGGCGAGTGACGTCGGAGCTGACTCACCCGGTGAGATATGGATCCGCGGTCCTCAGGTGATGAAAGGCTACTTGAACAACCCGGAGGCGACGGCGGCCACGATCGACAGCGAGGGGTGGCTGCGAACGGGCGATATCGGGACGGTCGACAGCGAAGGCTTTCTGACGGTGGTGGATCGGCTCAAGGAGCTGATCAAGGTCAAGGGATATCAGGTGGCGCCCGCCGAGCTCGAATCGCTGTTGCTCGAGCACCCGCAGATTGCGGACGTTGCTGTGATTCCTGTCGCCGACGGTGAGGCGGGGGAGGTTCCGAAGGCCCTTGTCGTCGCGCGTGGATCGCTTACGGCGGACGACGTGATGGAGTTCATCGCGCCGCGAGTCGCGTACTACAAGCGCATTCGCCACGTCGAATTCATCGACGCGATCCCCAAGTCGCCATCCGGCAAGATCCTCAGACGCGTCCTCGTGGCGCGCGAACGCGCCCACCGCGCAGCCGCGCTTTAGGCGAGGATCGCCCCCACGATCACAACGTAGCGTCCGCCTTCGCTGAAGCTACGGCAGGTCCCCCGTAGCCTTGGCGGAGGTGGAAAGGCGGCCCCCGCGATCAGAACGTAGCGTCCACCTTCAGGCGGACGAGAGACGTGCACGAGGATCCTTCGTAGGTGACCGCGGAAGGTGATACAAAAAATCTCAGCAACAGAACATCCTGCAGGATTCCCGCTGGATCATGCGAACCGTCACGTCTTATAGTGCCGCCTATGAACAGACGAGAGTTCCTGGCAGGTATGGCAACCGCACCACTGGCCGCAACACCGCCACTCGCGCAGCCATTGGCCGCGCAAAGCGCCGCTCCCGCGCGCGCGCGAATGAAGCTCAAACAGAGTGTGATGGGCTCCGTGTGGGGCATGTCGAACCTGTCATTCGAAGAGCGCTGCAAGATTCTCGCGCGGATCGGATTCAAAGGCGTCGACCTGCCGACGGCGGAGCAGGCGAAGATGCTGGGTTCGTACGGCCTGACGCCAACCTTGATGACCGGCGCCGGGACGACATTCCAGGACGGGCTGATTCGCAAAGAGCTGCACGGCAAGTTCGAGGAGGCGTTTCACGCCGGCATCGATACGTGCGCGGCCGTTGGCTGTCCCACGCTGATTGCGATGCCGGGTGAGCGCCGCGGCATGCCACGCGAAGAAGCCGCCGACAATGCCGCCGCGATTCTCTCGCGCGTCAAGGGCTACGCGGAGCAGAAGGGCGTGACGCTGTGCATGGAGATCACCAACTCCAAGGTCGCGGCCGACCAGCGGACCGATCAGGTGTTCAATCACCTCGACTGGGGCTGGGACGTGTGCCGCAAGGTGAACTCACCCCGAGTGAAGGTCCTCTACGACATCTATCACGTGCAGATCATGGACGGCGACGTCGTGCGCAACCTGCGCGAGCACATCGACCAGATCTGCCACATTCACGTGGCCGGTGTGCCGACGCGCCAGGAGATCGACGACACACAGGAGCTGAACTACCGATTCATCGCCAACGCGATCGCCGACCTCGGCTTCACCGGCTTCGTCGCCCACGAATACCGGCCGACCCAAGGACGCGATCCGATCAAGAGCCTGGAGCAGTGCTTCGCGATCATGAATGTGTAGCCGCGTTTCCGCGTTCGCCGTTCGTCGTGCCGTACCAGAGGATGGTCGCGGCACGTCGCAACTCCTTCATTCCGTCGTCGCCGAGCGCGTGTACTCCGCAGTCGATCGCGCGTGGAACGCCGACGAACAGCGCGCCTACATCCAGTCGCTCTCCGATCGCGAGGCGCTGTTCGTGGCCGTCAACGATGAGGGAACGATCATCGGATCGCAGTCGCTCGAACGCTACTCACACGTATTGACGTCGATGAGCCACGTCGCGCAGCTCGGTACGTTCGTCCTGTCCGCATGGCGCGGTGGCGGAGTCAGTCGCTCGCTCTTCGCAGCGTCGTCACGCTTCGCGGTCGACGCGGGGTATCGCAAGATCGTGATCACCGTGCGCGCGTCGAACTCGCCGGCACAGGCGTTCTACGGCCGTCTCGGCTTCGTGGCGTGCGGGAGGCTGCGGGCGCAGGTCCTTCTCGACGATCGTGAAGATGATGAAATCCTGATGGAGTATTTCCTTCGCGGGAGGTAGTCGCACCGAGGCGCAGCGGTGATTGTGTGACGCTCGATGAGGCCGTGCGTTACAGGAGTTCGACGCCCCGTATCGGCTGCCCCTCGGCGAACCGGGATGGGCGCAGCTCAGGCCACCGGTTCACGCCATCGAGGATGATTTCGGAGACGATCTGACCGATCGCTGGCGCGTGCATGACGCCGTGTCCGCTCGATCCATTCGCATAGACCCAGTCGCCGAAGCGGCCGACGATCGCGTGGCCGTCGGGGGACATCTCGTACAGACCGGCCCAGGCGCCCGAGCGATCGACGGGCACACCCGCCAGCTCCGGCACGCGCTCCCGTGCGATCGACTCGACGCGATCGAGCCACATGGGATCGACGGTGGGCTCGCTTCGCTCATCGCCGCCGGGCCACAGCAGCAGTACCCGCCCATCGCGCACGCGAAAGTGAAACCAGTCCTCGAGCCAGATCGTCATCGGGCCACCGGGATCGAGCATCCCAGTTCCGACGGTTGGGAGGATCTGGCGACAGACCGGGCGCACGCGGACGTCGGCGATTTGTCCAGCCCACGCGCCTGCGGCATTCACGATCGTGCCGGCTTGCATGTCCGGTGTGTATTCCACTCCGAAGTCGAAGCGGACGCCCATCGCCTTCGCAGCGTCGATGTAGCCAGTAAGGATCTGCATCGGCGCGATGAAGCCGTCGGTCGGGCAGAACGCGCCATCCGCGACCATTCGCGCCTCGGTCAGACCTGCTGCGTGCTGGATCGCCTGCGCTTCGCGAAGTCGGGCGAAGTCCTCCTCGCGTCGCGCGATGAACAGATAGCCGACCGGCCGATAGCCAGGATCGACGCCGACCTCTTCCCGGAATCGCCGCAGCTTGTCTCTGGAGAGGAGCGACAGTCGCACGTTGACGTCGCTCCCGAACTGGGCTCGGAAGCCACCGGTTGCTCGCGACGTGCTGCCGCCTCCCGGCTCGGGAGCGCGATCGATTACGCGCACGTTGCGGCATCCTCGGACGGCGAGATGCCAGGCGACGCTCGCCCCGATCACGCCGGCACCGACGACGAGCACGTCAATCACGTCTGCCGTCGGTCACAATCGACTAATCACCAACCACCAACCACCAACCAGACTAGAGCCAGCCGGCGGCCAGCTGTTTCGCGTGCGCGGTGATGGCGTTGCGCATGAACATCGCAACAGTGACTGGACCGACGCCGCCGGGCACGGGCGTGACCCAGCTCGCCACTTCCTTCACGCCGTCGGTGTCGACGTCGCCGACGATCATCGTCTCGCCGTTCGGACCCGTCACCTGATTGATTCCGATATCGATGACCGCTGCGCCTGGCTTGACCATGTCGGCGTGCAGGAACTTCGGTTTGCCGACAGCGACCAGCACGGCATCGGCTCGCCGCGAATGCGCCGCCACCGAACGCGTCATGTGGTGACACACCGTCACGGTGGCCCCTTCGGCCATCAGCATGAACGCCGCGGGCTTCCCCACGATCTCCGAGTGGCCCACCATCACGACCTCGAGACCGTGCAATGTCAGGCCTGTCGCCTTGATCAGTTCCACCGACGCAGCGGCAGTACACGGAGCCAGCGCGAGATCGTTGTAGACGATGTCGCCGATCGAGGCGGGATTCATACCCTCGATGTCCTTGAGCGGATGGATCGCCGACGCGAGCGAACGGCCGTGGATGTGGGCCGGAACAGGACGCTGGAGGATGACCCCGAGCACGTCCGGGTCGTCGTTCATCGCCACGATGCGCGTCTTGCACTCCTGCTGCGTCAGCGTGCTCGGCCACGTCTGATCCTCGAAGCGAAAGCCAACCTTGCGCGCCGCGTGTGCCTGCCCGCGTACGTACACGGCGGCAGCCTTCAGCTCGCCGATGCTGACCGAGACCAAGCGTCCGATCGGATGCGTCGCCGCGGCCTGGCTCACGCGCTCAGCGACCTCGTCCAAGATGCGATCGCGAATCGCCCTGCCGTCCAACAGTCGGTTGTCTCTCATGTGTCCAACCACCCATCATGCCACACCGATCTGGTTGGTGGATGGTGGGTGGTGGTTAGTGGTTGGTCGTTCGTCGTTGGGGAATTGGGAATTGGGAATTGAGAATTGGGATTTGGGATTTGGGATTTGGCCACCATCCACCATCCACCATCCAGCTACATGTCGTCGAGCACCGGTTTGATGTCGACGATCGGTGTGCCGTCGAGCGCCTCGATCGGCCCCACGAGCACACGAGTGCCGGCGATCTCGCGCACGGTCACGCGATGCAGTCCCAACGGATTCGGCCGATGCGGCGATCGCGTCGCGAACACGCCGGTGATCGGGTTGTTCGGGTCGCCACGCGGGTGGACCTCGAGCACGTCGCGGTTCGCGCGATCGAGCCAGCTGATGATGATGAGATCGTCACCAGCGGCGACGCCTGACAACGCGCGCGCGAACGGGGCTTCGATTTCGACCCATGCATCGGGTGCGCCTTCGGATCCTTGCAGCGGTGCCTGTTGAGCCGATTGCAGGCTCGAACGGATGTGGCCGACCGGTCGACAGATGTACTCTTCGGACATGCGATCATTGTTACGCGATCGAATGTGATGGCGTCAGACGATCCACATCGCGACGAGGAGCTCGATGAGACGCTCGTGGAAACATTTCCCGCGAGCGATGCGCCGGCGAACACCGTTGAAACGGGGATTCGAGTCGACCCGAGTCCGACGCCGGCCTCGGTGATCGACAATGCGCAGGCGAGCCGGTTCGAGCTCGTCGTCGACGGCGAGACCGCCGTCCTCGAATACCAGCGCACGCCGAAGTCGCTCGTGCTCGTCCACACGGAAGTGCCGCCCTTATTACGCGGCCGACACCTTGCCGACGTGCTCGCGAAAGCCGCGATCGATCGCGCGCACGCCGAGAAGTTGCAGGTGGTGGCGGTCTGTCCGTTCGTCCGCGCGTATCTCCGCAAGCATCCTGATCCCTTGGTCCGAGTCCAGGACTGATTCCTGGCCCAGCCCTGAATCCCGGTTCCTGATCCCTGATTCCCGCCAGATACAATTCGCACTCGATGCCCACTGAACCTGCAGTAACTCGTCTTCTGGTAAAGCTCCGCCCGGGCGGCGCGTTTCGCGCGGCCGCCGCTGGCGCGCGCCTCGAGCCGCTCTACCACACAGCTCCGTCACGCGACCGGGGATTTGCCGCAGCATCCATCGAGCCGCAGTGGTTCCTCGCCGAGCTCGGCGTGAGTGAGGGGACGCCATGGGATCTCGCGCATGCGCGCGTCGCGGATCGACTCGGTGTGTCCGATGAGGACGTGCTCTTCGCGGAGCCGGATCTGATCCACGACATCTACCGCGATCCGACCGAGGAGCGGACGCGCCAGCCATTCGCGGTCGGCGAGACATGTGACTCGACGCCGCAGGATGCGACCCATGGCAAAGCGATGGGTCCGGACGTATTCGGCTGGCATCTGGGCGACGACTACACGCAGCTCGGTTCCGCTCGCGATGCGGTGACGTTCTCGAACCCACGCACGCGCATCGCGCACATCGACACGGGTTATTACCGCGCGCACGTGACCGTCCCTGAGCACGTGCTCACCAGTCTGGAACGCAACTTCGTCGAGGGTGACGTCGATCCGGCCAGCTCCGAGGATCCCGATAACCGCGTGCTGATCCTCGACAACTCGGGCCACGGTACGGGAACGCTCAGCATCGTCGCCGGCCGTCGCATCGACGCGGCTGGTGGGATCTACATGGGCGGCGCGCCACAGGCCGAGGTCCTTCCGCTGCGCGTCGCCGACCGTGTCGTCCTGTTGCGGACGAGTGCATTGGCACGAGCGTTTCGCTATGCGGTGGAGCAGCGGTGCGACGTGGTCACGCTCAGCATGGGAGGTGTGCCGTCGCAAGCCTGGGCCGAGGCGGTCAACGATGCGTACGAAGCGGGCCTGTGCATCTGCGCGGCGGGTGGAAATCATGTCGGGGTCACACCGCCGCGGACGCTGGTGTATCCCGCTCGATATTCGCGCGTGATCGCCGTGTGCGGTGTGATGGCTGACGGTCGTCCGTACGCGAAGCTCACCGGCAACACGCTCGAAGGGAGCTTCGGTCCGGATTCGGCGATGCAGGCGGCCATCGCTGCCTACACGCCGAACATTCCGTGGGCGCGGTTCGGCTGTCCGACGATCATCCGCCTCAATGGCGAAGGCACCTCGTCAGCGACACCGCAGATCGCTGCGGCGGTTGCGTTGTGGTTCGAGAAGTACAAGACCGACCTGCCGCGCGACTGGCGGCGCATCGAGGCGGTTCGGCACGCGCTCTTTTCAACCGCCAAAGGGAAGGGCGACCACGAGCACTTCGGCAACGGCATCGTGCAGGCGCGCGCGGCGCTCGACGAGCGTCCGGTGCTCGGCCTGCCGAAGAGTCCCGTTGCCGACAACTCGTTCGCGCTGTTCCGTCTGCTCACGGGCCTTGGGATCGCGGAAGTGTCGACCCGCGAGCGGATGCTCAACGTGGAGCTCGCGCAGCGGTGGCTCGTCAACCCCGATCTCGAGGAGATCGTTCCCGATCCAGCTGCCGTCTCCACGCTCGCGCCGGCTGACATGCGTCGCGTGATGGACGCGATCATCGCGGACCAGGGCGCGTCGCTCGCGCTGCGCAAGCAGGTTGCGCTGAGATATCCCGTCGTCAGCGGTCAATCTGCGCCGACCACTCCGCAAACGAAAGCCGTGGTGCCCGAGGCGCTGCCCGCGTGCGACGATCCGCCGGCACTTGCAAATCCCCCGTACCGTCGCATTCGGGTGTACGCGGTCGATCCAAGCTTCTCGACCCGTCTCGATACCGCCGATGTGAACGAGGTCGCGTTGAAGGTTCGCTGGGAACGCCTCGACGCAGGACCGGTCGGCGAGTACTTCGCTGTCGAGGATGTCGACGCGGCGAAACGATCCTACGCGCCGGTCGATCTCGATCGCCCGCAACTGCTGGCGCAGGATGGGTGGGCACCGTCGGAAGGCAACCCGCAGTTCCACCAGCAGATGGTGTACGCGGTGGCGATGAAAACGGTCGAGCATTTCGAGCACGCGCTCGGCAGGCCTGTCTTGTGGCGGCCCCGTATCAATGTCGTCGATGCGAACGACGACAGCCAATTCGTGCAGCGGCTCGTGATTCGCCCGCATGCACTGCGGCAGGCGAACGCGTTCTACAGCCCGAACGAGATCGCGCTGCTCTTCGGGTACTTCGAAGCGAGTGCTGACGACCCAGGCGATCACATGCCCGGCAGTCGCGTCTACTCCTGCCTGTCCCACGACATCGTCGCGCACGAAACGACCCATGCGATTCTCGACGGCATGCATCGGCGCTTCAACGAAGCGACCAACATCGATGTGCTCGCGTTCCACGAGGGCTTTGCGGACATCGTCGCCCTCATGCAGCACTTCACGATGCGCGAGGTGCTCAGCCAGGAGATCGCGCGCACGCGCGGCGACATCGAGGCCGAATCGATCCTTGGCAGTCTTGCCGTGCAGTTCGGTCGAGCGACAGGCAGTCGCGGGGCGTTGCGTGACGCAATCGGCGGCTTCGACAAGAAGGGCGAGTGGAAACGCTTCACGCCCGATCCCGCGGACCTGAAGAAGCGCCAGACGCCGCATGCGCGCGGTGCTGTCCTTGTCGCTGCGGTGTTCGATGCCTTCATCGCTATCTACAAGGCGCGCACGGCGGATCTGCTTCGCATCGCCACGGGGGGCACCGGTATCAGGCCGACCGGTGCCATCCATCCCGATCTCGTGCAGCGCTTTGCCGACGAAGCCGCGAAAGCTGCCGGCCATGTGCTGACGATGTGCATCCGGGCGCTGGATTACATGCCGCCCGTGGACATCACGTTCTTCGAATACCTGCGTGCGCTCATCACCGCCGACTTCGACATCGTTGCGGACGATCGCTTCAACTATCGCGTGGCGTTCGTCGAGTCGTTCCGCCGGCGTGGCATCTATCCGCTGAACGTCGGCAGTGCGGCCGCCGACACACCGCGCACGTTGTCGGTCGACACGCTTCGCTGGCAGGGATTGGATCTCGAGAAGTTGCCGAAGGGGACGCGGAAGACCATCGGCAAGGAGTACGACGCAATCATCCGCCGCTTGAAGCGCTATGCCGACTCCTGTTTCTACATCAAGGATCGGCGGCAATTGTTCACCGCGACCCGCGAGCAGCGGCGACTGCTGCATGCGCAGCTGACCGAGGCGTTCACGTCCGCTCCCGAGTTCGCCGGCGAGCTCGGACTCGATCCCGCAGTCGGCTTCGAAGTGCACGAGCTGCGGCGTGCGCTTCGTGTCGGTCCTGACGGCAGTCACATTCCGCAGGCGATTGTCGCGCTGACGCAGTCGCACGTGATCGACGATCCCGAAGCGGGCGAGTATCTGTTCCGCGGCGGCTCGACGATCGTCGTCGACCTGTCGCAGCCGGCGGTCAAGTACCGGATCTTCAAGAACATCAACAGCGTCGACCGTCAGGCGCGAACCGCGGCATTCGTCCGGGCCGCCGCTGCTGACCCATTGCGGGCGCTCCTTTACGCGCCGGATCGGCCGGAGCCGTTTGCCGCACTGCATGCGCTGGGAGACGCCTACTGAACCGGTCAATCCAGCCGCCGTTCGACATTGACAGCGACTGTGCAGACTCTTAGGCTTAGGCGTTCGGACAACGATTACAGACTGACGATCGGTCTTCTTTTCTACGAGATCTTCTTCTTCGTAGGGGCGCTTCAGGCGGCCCTGGGGCGGAGGCGAGTTATGCGGCTCACCGGTGCGCTTGCGGCAATCTGTGCGATCGGTTTTGTAGCGTCTCTGTCGGCGCACCACTCGCACGGGCAGTACGAGGAAACCTTCAAGGACATCTCCGGTGTCGTGAAGGAAGTGCATCTGCTGACGCCGCATTCCTGGGTCTACATCGAGGTCAAGGACGGCGGCGGCGCGCCCCAGTTGTGGGCGCTCGAGGCGACCAGTCGCCCCGGACTCGAGCGTGTCGGCGTGACGCGCGAGTCGCTGAAGGCGGGCGACACGATCAAGGCGCGATGCCATCCGCTGCGCGACGGCAGCAATGGATGCCTGCTCGGGTTCCTCAAGGCGCCGGACGGCACGGTCAAGGATTGGGACGGCAACAACGCCCCCAACCCCGGCGACTTCTAGTGCTCGATCGTGGCTCTATGATGGGTGCTGTCAGAGTCGCGCGTCGCCGTGCAGCACCGTATGTCGCTCCGGAAAGCCGGCTTGATCCGCGCACCTCAGCGTCCGCCGGCAATCAACGGTGTGTGACCAAGCACTTGCTACGGCTTTCCTCCGGACATACGGTCCCGCACTGCGTCAGAGTGCGACGAGTCCATTGGGCACACCGTACCGGACAGCAGGAGGGCATCATGCGCGTTACTGCATTTGCGATCGCCTTCTTGATGCTTGCCGGCCCTGCGTCGGCGCAGGAATGGGATCAGTTCACCAGCCTGCAGGACGGCTTCCGCATCAACTTCCCCGGCCAGCCCAAGGTGACGCAGGACACGTGGACCTCGCAGCTCAATTACAAGCTGCCGATGAAGGTCTACAGCGCGGTGAAAGGACAGGAGCGCTACTCCGTCACCGTCGTCGATTACTCGCCCATCGAGCAGATGGGCATCGAACGCGCGAAGACATGTCCGCCCGGAAACCAGAACTGTCGCGCGAACGCGCCGCCGGCACTGGGGCCTGGATACGCGCATCATGACGAGCGCGGCGCGATCGTGTATGCGACGTTCAAGATGCTCCAGCGAAACGCGAAGGTGAACTACTACGCGTGGGAATGGCAGGACATGGTCGAAGGTCATCTCCTCCAGTTGACCAATGCCGATCAGTCACGGACGTTCGCGTGGATCGGGATGCACCAGCAGAAGCTGTACATCATCGAAGGCACGGTGCCCGCTGGATTGCCGGAGCCGGGTCTGTTCCAGCAGTCGCTGGAGTGGGTGGACAAGGACGGCAACCAGATCCGCTACACGACGGTGTATTCGAACTCGTATCACGGCATGGGCGTGTATGCCGAGCCCGGGCGTGCGCGCATCGGTGGCGCAGGCGCGGCCGCAGGCAATCAGCCGGCTGGAGGGCGCTGACGGAGATCATATGCGGCGCGGACCTTTATGGTCCGCGGCGGCCGAAGGCCGCCGGATGTCGCTTCATCGGAGGGTACAAAACTGTGTTGCGCGCTGTTGTCGTGACCGTCCTCGTGTCGATGGCAGCCCCTGCGTTCGCGCAGGAGTGGGCCGAGTTCGTCAGCCGTGACGATCGGTTCACGGCGAACTTTCCGGGCACACCGCAAATCACGCAGACGACATACAAGTCGCAGTTCGGCGCTGATCTTGCTGCGCGTGTCTACAGCGCTGTGCAAGGCTCCAGCCGCTTCTCGATCACCGTCGTCGACTACACGCCGATCGAGAAGATCCTGACGGAGAAGTCGAAGTCGTGTCCCGCGGGCGCGGAGACGTGCAAGGGGAACGCGAGTCCGACCAGTTCAACGGGGGCGGGCTACTGGAAGGTCGATCTGGCGGGCGCGATGATCTACGCGACGTTCCGCTACATGCAGCGCGACGCGAAGGTCACCGAGTTCGTGTGGAACAATATCGATCTGGTCGAGGGTCACCTGCTACACCTGACCAATCGCGACAACTCACGGACCTACGTCGGCATCTTCATGCACGAGAACAAGCTGTATATCAGCGAGGCCACCGTGCCGCCCGGTGCGCCGGAACCCGGGTTGTTCCAGCAGGCGCTTGCCTTCATCGACGAGAACGGGAAGAACATCCGCTACTCGACCTACTATCACAACGGCTTCCCGGTCCCGTCGCGGTCACGGTAAGGCCTCAGCTCACCGCGTCAGGTCAGCGCAGCAGGGTCCGGCACAAGCAGCTGCCTCAGAAAATCGTCTATCAGTCGATGAAGCAGACCCCCCCTGTCGTCGTCCGTGCCAGCGTCGGTATGCAGGAGAGCGAGCATCGCCGTGGTAGAAGGCTAGGCCGATCGCCTCGGATACCTCGGGGTGATAGGCCATCGGCGGATACGGTGTCCAAATGCGCGGGAAGCGTGACGCCGAGCCGGGCTGCGACGGCGCGCAGGAGCTTTACCCGGGCACTCTCGGCCCGCAGGGATTTGTCGATCGGTTCGAGCCTGCAACGTTTCGTTGTCGAAGGAGCCCAAGTCGTAGTGTTTGAAGGTCGCCACCGCTGTGCTAGTTTCCGTCTCGGTATGTGGGCTCTGCAGTAGGGTGCGGCGTCACACGCGGACCGTTGAGCACTCGCGTCCATTGCATCGTCAAGGGCCTCGAGCATCTCAGCTTTGTGGCCCCTTCGTTTTGGTCATCGCAATGGCCGTGGTCGATGCGCCTCATCTGCGCTGCGCTGAATCCACTCCCGGTCGTGGGAGAAATGTCACTTCGGTTGCCGACTTTCGAAGGCAGGCCGAGGCATAATGCGTGACGTGGCCTAGGACTTGTGGAGTCAACCTTGCACCGATCACATCGTCGCGCCAACGGGTGCCACACGATTGACTTTCTTCCCCCGACGGTTCTCTCGCTGGCGATCGCTTGACGTTTGTCGGCGTCCTTCGTCCTGTTGAGCAAGCGAATAAACACGCGGTAGTCAACGGGACGGCGCTATAGCGGGCAGTCGCGACAATTTGTCCACGAATCACACCAATGGGTGCTACGGATGATGCGGCGACTTCGCCGATGGGTTAGATGTCTGTGGCAAACTGGCTGGGCGCACCAACTCGATTTCGCGACGGGTCGGTGTCACTACTGCCATCGGCGTCTTCGTCGCAGGAATCAATCTTCACGCTCACGCCAATCGTCTCGATCGGGATCAAGGCGCTACCAACCACCTGATACGAGCGAAGCGCAGGACAGCCGAGTTTGGGTGCCGTCTGTGCCTCGTTGAAGTGCTCGGCAAGTCCTGTTTCTGGCTCTGGCCGCAGCTCGGCGTTTTGCCCACAGCAGCGCAGCGGGTGAGCGCCACTCAGCAGCCGGACAAGCGATCCCAGGCCTATTCTGATCGAATCCCGCTGTTGTCCTTTGCGACCGCGATCGTGATTGATCGCGGCCCCGACACCTCAGACTCGACTGTGCTGCCTCGAAACGAACGGCATTCCCGCGGTTACTTGCTGACTGTCACCACAATTCCCTTCCGCACAGAGAACGTCGGCGGGCAACGAAATACGACCGTGTACGTATCATCGCTATACGCGTTAACTGTTTCGGCAAGGCGGCATAACCATGACGAGGTCGTTCTCGTAACGGTAGCAGTGTCGCCTTGATCCAATGAAAAGGTTTGTGGGCAGCTGAATACAGCTTTCTTCGTGCCATCCAGATAGGAATTCACTGACAAGGTTCGGCACAACCAGGACAACGTCGGCAGCGTCATTGGTGGAGGCGGCGTATACGTAACCGTCACGAAACTCAATGTCAATGCCGTTTGCCCCACGGCGTCGGTGGCCGTACACATCACGGCTGTCGTCCCGACCGTGAAGAATGAGCCGGAGGGCGGGGTACAGACGATGAACACGGGCGCGAGACCGCCGGTTGTCACCGGTGTCGGGTAGATGAAGGCGACCGGTCTCCCATCTAGCGACACGGCGTTCATTGCTTGCAATGCACTGATTGTAAGAGCCGGCGGTGGCGTGTAGGTGACTGTCACAACGCTCAATGTGGAAGCGCGCTGCTGCGCCGCATCAGTAGCAATGCACGTCACTGGCGTGACCCCGGCCTGAAACAATGATCCCGACGGTGGGTCGCAGGCGACGGAGACGGGCGCGACCCCGCCGGTCGTGAACGGGAGCGTATAGCTGACCGCGACCGCGTTTCCATCCACTGATACCGCCGCTATGGGCGCCAATGGTGTAATGGCGAGGGGCGTGGGAGTTGGCGCTGGCGCGGGAGTTGGTGTTGGCGTCGCGTGAGTTACCAACGGTGGCGGCGGAACCTCACCGGTGCATGTGAAACCCTCGATCCCTGGCAGTGAGTTTTGACACGGGGCGAGCGCCATCAGCGTCGCGATTCCATATTTCGTCCAGCACTCTTGGTTGCTGAGTCCCGGTTCGGGGCAGCCCGCGATGCGATCATCGTAGACGCCGGGGAACATGACCCCTCCTGGTGCCGGAGCTGGTGCGGCGGGCGCCTGTTGCGCGAAGAAAATTCGGAAATTTTGCGTCGGCTCTTGCTGGTAGCCGCGGACGTTCAACTCGAAGTAACGCCAGCCCTCGATGTTGTCGTTCGAGGAGCCATCTCGGTACGTCGCTTCGATGGCGCGCAGCGGCAGGCCCGGCAACGGCGTGTGCAGGACGTTGATCCATTCGTAGCGGTGAACCTCAAGATCGCGCCCGTTGAGCGGCCAAATGGGCGTGCCTTGTCCTTCGTTCGTGATTTGAAACCCGCTGCGCGTCTGAGACAGCCCGTCTTGAAACACAAAGAGGGGCGCGTGCGCGAGCTGCCCGGTCTTCACATAGCTCTGATCGTAGCCGCGGAATGAAAAGTGATGAATCTCCGATGCCACGACACCGAGACCCAGCGATGAAGCATCGTTCATCTGGTTGATCGCCTGGCCGACGCCTCCCTCGTTGAGACATTCAAGGCCATCGAAGATCGCGTCGGCGTAGCGGAACAGCACGCAGACACTTGAATTCCACACGGTCGTATTGCTGATGACGCCAGCGCCACCAAGCGGTGTGCTGATCTCCGCGCGCGCGACCCACCAGTTCGAGAACGCGACCCCCTTCGCACTGTATATCTCGTTACCGTCGACCGGCAGCGGGTCACGCTGACCCCGGGACGGATACAGGAGACTCCCTCCCGTGTTCGTGATCATCAAGCGATTCTCCGGCAGACTGGGGTCGAGTCCTGGGCCGATCGGCACGGGAACAATGAAGGTAGGCGCGCACGGATCGCCCGCGTCCTCGGAGCACCCTGAGTAGAACGTAATGCCCTCCGACTGCACACCGGCGATGACGTTGTTCCGCACCTCCGAGTTGATCGAGGCCAACCACAAGCCGGAGCCTTTTCGGGCCTGCGGATCGTACGTTTCCTCACTAGGTGCGAGCTCGATAGTCGGGTTGTAGACCGCCGCAACCAGGTTGTGAATGAACTTGTTGCCAGTTTCCGAACCGTCTTCGGTCCACATGCCTGCGCCGCCGGCGCCGAACACCACGTTGTCCTGCACCAGTCCGTAGTGGGTGTTGTGCACCGCTAGGCCGACTTTGGCGTTTGCTTCGAGCACATTCCCGATAAAGCGGTACTGATCGGCTCGGCCGTCATACACGGGACCGAGCGTGTGATGGAAATGCACGGCATAGCGGCCGATCTGGTTCGTGCCAATGTGATTCGGAGCGTTGTCGTCACCGTAGGTCGTCGAATTCACCAGCGCTTCCGCACGCGTCCGGCCCATACCCACGAACGCGGCGCCCTGGATTGCGATATCGGCGCGACCCGAGTAAAGCGAATGTCCGCGCGTCCCCTGAGGATTCACGGACTTGAACACGACGGACCGCGTCAGATTTGCGATGTGCGGGAGATATGCGAGCTCGCCCTCGGGCGAGCGGATACCGAGATGGGCGCTTGTGGTCGGTTGCCGCAGAACCACGGATCTTCCGCTGATGGCCGCAATCGTGACGACCTCTTCGGGCTGCCCAACGAGCGCGAGGCGATCACCGGGCTGCCAGCCACTCGGTGCCGCGGCGAGATCCAACACGGTGACACCAGGCTGTACCTCGGATGCGAGCCGCACAAACGGTGTCTTGACGTCGCCATACACCTTGAGCGTTCCGAAGACAATCAGGCCATTGCCGAACTGTTCGGGGTCACTCGTGAGATCCAACGCGACATCCGGGAAGACGAATGTCACGTTTTGCGCCGGAGTGCTTGGCGTTCCAACCAGCAAAGCGCCGTCGTCGTAAACCATCACCGTTCCCGTGATGGTTGTGCCGTCCGCGACGCGCACAGTTCCGTGGACACCGAGGCACGGCGCTGTCAGCGTCCCGCTCCAAACGGCCTGAGTACCCGTCGGAACGATGACCGAACCTGCCGCTTGGCAAAAATCTGGGATTCCGTGGGGCAACCCCGAGGCACCATGATGAAGGTGGTCCTGTGCGTTCACCACCGTTCCGCTCAGCAGAAGAATCAATCCCCAACACGTACGCTGCACCTGCCGCATTGTCTTTTGTGTCATTCCGTCATGCCTCAGGATCTGCGCGGCGGTTTGGGCGGTTTGCTCGCATGGTCCCAGAACGGCGCGCCTCACGAACAGCACCACGCGCCTGACCGTCACGCTATGCACGCGCGGTCATGTCTCCTAATATGGCTGTCGGCAGCACGCACCGATTCCTTGAGGGAGCACTTCGAACGTTGGGTGCGTCGGTGAAGCCGCGACACACCACGTGCAACCTCGCATGCTGTGCGCGGTTCTCGACCTGTGTTTCTGAGGGGTGTACCGATACTGAGACATTGGGCGCAGAGTTTCAAGAACGAAAACGCCGCTGAATATTTTGACCATGACAACTTTGTGACAACGGCGCGATCCCGCGATGCTCGTAATCAGTTGAGAGTCCGTGGTGAGAGGCGCGCACCGCCACGGCCCGTCATGTGCCACGCGCGGTTGGCCGACGAGCGGAGATCGTCGTTCACACGGATCGCCTCGGGATTCGCGTCCTCGCGAGGGCATTACGCCGCATTCGCAAGGCGAGGCGCCGGCGGCGGTGTCTCTTCCAGCAGCGTGTGTTGTAAGGCCTGTCGAGTTCGACGACGGGGCCGCGTGATCGGCGGAATGGCTACTTCGGCCGATTGACCGATCGAAAAGAGCAGTACCGCGTCTGTCACGGGTACGTCGCTGCGCGTGGTGGTCCGCGCTACAGTGGTTCGCAGAAGAAGCCTGAAGCCGGCACCGAAGTAGCGGCGTACCAGAAGGGAACGGGGGATTGGTTCATTCCCGCGACGCCGCTCGGTTCGCGGAAGGAAATGATTTGCGCGAGACGGCCGCCGATCGACACCTGCGGTGGTATTGCGCTCGCGCTGTCCAGTCCGGTGCACGAGAGATCCACGAGCTCTCCGACGCTGGCGGGATCGTTCGGCGCGGCCAGATAAGACGTCCGGCGTGATAGATCGCCCCTTGGCTGGTGCCCGACACAAAAGCCAGCGCGGGCGACGGGACCAAGACGTCTGGAGCGTAGAGCTCCGCACTTGCCGTTGATCCGTGATATTACATCGGCGGTCGGATCGTAGACCTGCGCCGGATGTTGCCCTGGAAAGAGCACCGTGCCATCCGCCAACAGAACCGACGGCGCGCAGAAATCACAGCCGCCGCGCCCGACGTATTCCGCCGCCGCGGAGAACGTGCCCGAGGACGGGTCGTTTGCGACGTCTCACATTCGGTGAAACGAGATTGGTGAGGTGAGCGAACTTCCAGGGGACTAGCGACACCGCGCGGCACCAGCGCTCGTGCCTTCCTGCGCGCCGTCGCGATAGACCTTGTGGCAGTTCGCGCACGCCTCGTTGAGCTGTTCGCCGACCTTGTTCACGGCGTCGACGTTGCGCGACTGCGAGGCCCTGAACGCCTCTTTGCTCAAATCGACGAGTGCGTTCGTGTACTGCTTCCAGTCCGCGCGATCGACCGGCACAGGCCTGCCGTTTTCACACCGGCGCCCCGGCAGGAGGAACAGCGGAGTCGTTTCAGTGAGCGCAAGCGCCGCCTGATCGACCGCTTGCCACCCGTAGTACACGGTGCCTCCCCACGCCACGTAATCGAACGGCACCGGTATCCCAGGCTTCGGTCCCCCGGGATCCTTGACCTGCACATTGAAGAGGATGTTCGCGTTCGGGAAGGTGACCGCGCGCATCAGCTGCGCGAGGTTGGCGTTTGGTGTGAGCGATGCGGCGCCGCCGCCGGCAGGTACCGTCGCTCGCACGGCAGGAAAAGCGAGTTGCGTCACCGCAGCGGCGCTCAGCTCGGTCGCTCCTGCTGCGAACTTCGCGGACTGAAGCAAATACGCGACGATGTCGATCGCCTGAGGACGTGTGATGCTCCCCGCCTGCTGCGGGGGCATCGTCTTTTCGATCTTCTCGGTCAGATCCGCGAGCGGCCGCGCGCTCCACGCGGCGAGAAACGCGTCACCCGTCAGCGGGGGACCGACTTGACCTTGAAGACTCGCTCCGTGACACACCACACACTGCGCGTCGACGATCTGCTTGCCGCGCGCTGCTTGAGCGGCAGAATAGGCGCCGCCGGCCACGGTTCGGACCTGCGCATCGCCCGTGAGAGACAGTGCTGCGACAAGCGTCGAAATGGTGACGAGGAATAACACCGACCAACTCCCAACGGCCCGCGGCGATTGGGAGTTGGGAGTTGGATCCATCGTAAGAGAGTTGGGAGTTAACACGCTCCTCGAATTCTCAGGCCCATCGCAAGCCGTGCTTGGCGAGCGGGAGCGATCGGAAACGCTTGCCGGTGATCTTCGCGATCGCGTTGGCAATCGCGGGGATCGTCGGCGGGAGCGCCGGCTCGCCCAGACCAGTCGGCGGGTTGTTGGTCTTCAGGAAGAAGACGTCGACCTCCGGCGGTGCCTGCACGAGTCGCGTCGGCTGGTATTGATTGAAATTCGACTGCACGACCTTTCCGCCCTGGATCGTGATCTCCCAGTTCATGAGATGACTCATGCCCTCGACCACGGCGCCCTGCCCCTGGTTGACCGAGGAGCTGAGGTTCACAATCTGGCTGCCGATGTCGCCGACCACCCAGACCTTCTTCACGCGCACGCGGTTCTGATCGTCGACCGAGACTTCCGCGACGTTCGCGAAGTAGCCGCGATGCGCATACTGGAACGCCACGCCAAGAGCGGTGCCTTTCGGCAGCTGCCGCGTGCCCCAGCCTGAACGCTCACGAACCGCCTGCAGCACGCCACGCGCGCGATCGGAGCGGAAGCCGTCGCCGCCCTGCGCCGGCTCCGGCATGCCGTCACCGGCAAGCATGTCGAGTCGGAACTGCAATGGATCCTTGCCCGCCGCTTCCGCGAGCTCGTCGATGAACGACTGGAACACCCACGAGAACGCGTTGCTGCGCGGGGCACGCAATGCGCCTGTCGGAACGCCGAGCGGCATCAGCGTGGTCTGGAAGTCGAAGTTCGGCACGAAGCGCGCCGGGAACTCGACGCCGTTGATGTTGGCTGAATTGGCGAAGCCCGGAATGCCCTTCTCGTTCTCGCCATAGCTGACGAAGTGGTTCCGCCACGCCACGACCTTGCCCGACGCGTCGACACCGGCTTTCAGGAAATGGAAGCCACCCGGCCGATAGTGGTCGTGACGCATGTCGTCTTCACGCGTCCACAGCACCTTCACGGGCACGCCGATCTCCTTCGCGATCGCGCACGCCTCGCCCATGTAGTCGTTCGTCAGCCGCCGGCCGAAGCCGCCGCCGGCGCGCTGGATGTGGAGCGTGATGTTGTCCATCGGGATGTTGAGCACCGTGGACACGAGCTGCTTGCCCTGCTGTGGCGTCTGCGTCGGCGCCCAGATCTCCATCTTTCCATTCTGGTAGTGCGCCGTGCAGTTCTGCGGCTCGAGCGGCGAGTGCGAGATGAATGGATACGCGTACGCCGCCTCGACGACCTTCACCCCCGGAGCCGCAAGCGCCTGATCGACGTTGCCGTCCACGCGCAGCGGAAAGCCTGGTTTCTGTGTCGAGATCTGCTGCGCACGGGCAGCGAACCCCTCGCTGCTCTGCTCCGAGGTCGGGTGGCTTGCCCAGGTCACCTGCAGCTTCTCGCGCGCCGTCTTCGCCTGCCACCAGCTGTCGGCGACGATCGCCACACCGGGCATGAGGCCACGCGTATCGGTCGTCCCTTCGACGACGAGGACGTGCCGTACACCGGGGAGCGCCTTGACCTCGGCGATGTTCGCGCTCTGCACCTTCGCCCCGAACACCGGCGACTTCTCGTAAACGGCCCACAGCATGCCGGGAAGCGTGAAGTCGATCCCGAAGGTCGGCTGACCCGTGACGATCCGGCGGTTGTCGTAGCCGCCTTTGGCCTGCCCGACAATCTTGAAATCGCTCTGCGGCTTCAATGGAACTGAATCGAGCGCGGGCGGTGTCATCGCCGCTGCCTTGGCGGTCAGCTGGCCGTACGTGAGCGTGCGGTTGCTCCCGCGATGCGTCACGCGTGCGTTTGCAGCCGCGCATTCGGACTCGGGAACACCCCACGTCTCTGCCGCCGCTTTGACGAATGTCAGCCGCAGCGCCGCGCCGACCTTGCGCAGCGGGTCGTAGTTGTTCGGCGTCGCCGTGCTTCCGCCGGCGTTCTGCTGGCCGTACTTCGACTGATCGAGATCCGCCTGCTCGATCGTGACCGCATCCCACGGCACCTCGAGCTCCTCCGCGATCAGCATTGGCAGCGAGGTCTTGATGCCCTGACCGATTTCCGGATTCTTGGAGATGATGGTGACGACGTTATCGGGCGAGACCTTGATGAACGCGTTCGCCACGAAGGCGGGCGCCGGACCGGCCTGTGGTCCCTGCGCGAACACGTCAGCGATCGGATCGAGGTAGGCCGCAGCGATGAGTCCTCCGCCTGTGAGCGCGCTGAAGCGGAGGAACGAGCGACGATTCATGGTGAGCGTCTGCATGGCTCCTCCTTAACGCTGAACCTGGGCGGTCTGCACGGGTCGCGTGGTTTGACCGGCAGCGCGGTGGATGGCTTCGCGGATGCGCAGATACGTCCCGCATCGACACAGATTTCCGTTCATCGCCCGGTCGATGTCCGCGTCGGCCGGCTTGGGCGTCGACGCGAGCAGCGCCGCCGCCGACATGATCTGACCCGCCTGGCAGTAGCCGCACTGCGGCACGTCGAGGTCCTGCCATGCGACCTGCAACGGATGCGTGCCGGTGGGCGACAGTCCCTCGATCGTCGTCACCTGCGCGTTTGCGGCGGCCGACGCCATCGTCTGGCACGAACGCACCGCACGCCCATTCACATGGACCGTGCACGCGCCGCATTGGCCGATGCCGCAGCCGAACTTGGTTCCCTTGAGACTCAGGACGTCCCGCAGGACCCAGAGCAGCGGCATGTCGGCCGGAACGTCGACCGAAGCCGGTTTCCCGTTGACCGTCAATGTGAAAGCCATCAATGCACCTCGAAAAAGCCTGCGACCGCGTAGGGTCCGCCTTCAGGCGGACCTGGCCGGCCGGCTGAAGCCGGCCGCCACGGATTCGAAGAAATCAACAATCCGTCAAATTTTCGGCGGATTGTACCACCGCGTGACGCGGTCGAAGAATGCTGAAGTATCGTTGTTTCCTATGCTGAAAAGAGGCGTTTGCGCAGCGCTGGTCGCGTTTCTGTTCGCCGCCATGCCCGGCGCGCAGGCGAAATTCACGTTGAAGGTTCACACGGGGCGCGGTCAGACCGGATACGACGTGAACTCGACCATGGTCATCGGGCAGAAGGACATGCTGCTCATCGACCCGCAGTTCTCGTTGAGCGAGGCGCACAAGCTGGCCGCCGAGATTCTGGAATCGAGGAAACACCTCGCGGTCATCTACTCGACGCACCCGCATCCCGATCACCTGTTCGGTCTCGCCGTCTTGAAGCAGGCGTTTCCCGATGCGGAGATCGTCGCCCTGCCGGCGACGGTGAACGCAGCCAAGACCGGGTGGCCGGCGCGACAGAAGTTCTGGATCGCCACGTACGGCAACAACATCCCTGGTCCTGAGCCCGTGCTGCCCGAGGAGCTGACGTCTCCCGTCCTGACGCTCGAAGGTGAACAGTTCCCCATCACCGGCGGAGTGCAGGGGGCGGACGGTCCGGGCAACAGCTTCGTCTACATCCCCTCGTTGAGCGCCGTGGTGACCGGAGACATCGTCTTCGATCAGGTCTATTTCGGGGTACCTCGAGATGCCGCGCGCGAGAACTGGTCGAAGACGATCGATCAGCTCGCCGCGCTGAAGCCGTCGGTCGTCATCCCTGGACACGAAGGGCCTGGCGCGACGCGCAACTGGCTGTCGATCGAGTTCATGAAGAAGTACATCGCCGACTGGGATGCGAACCTCGTCCGCTCGAAGGACGCGACGGAAATGCGTGCGAACGTGCTCAAGCAATACCCAGGTTTGGGTATGGAGTTCACGTTGAACGATCGCATCGCGACCTACTTTCCAGCGCAACCCCGCTGACCTGCCTCCTCGCGTCCTGTTGACAATGCAGTCAACAGGACGATAATTCCCTCCTTTCCTGGTTGATGGTTAGTGGCTGGTGGTTGGTGGGTCACTATGAGTGCCGCGTCGCGACACTCGACATTGTGACCTCGAGGAACCACTATCCACCAACCACCATCCACCATCCAACCGTGAGGTGTAGCCATGAGGCACTCCATGTCCATGGCCCTCGTGCTCGTGCTCTTGGCAGCGAGCGCGTCGGCTCAGGATTCCCGACCCAAGAGGTTTCTCGGTGGTCCGCTGACGATCGAGGATCAGGGCAGCTTCTTCATCGGTGGCGTGCAGAAGGTGACCACGTTCGCGACCGTCCCCGTCGCCGCGCCTGGCACGAACGCTCCGCCACCGGCGCCGACTCCCCAACAGATCACCATCGGACAGATGTACGTGCAGTTTCAGATTCCGGCCAAGAAGTACGGCGTCGGCTGGCCGGTGATCATGGTGCACGGCTCCACGCATACGGGCGCCTGTCTCGAAGCGACGCCTGATGGTCGCGAGGGCTGGTATCCGTACATGGTCCGCAACGGTGTGCCGAGCTACGTGGTCGATCAGGCCGGTCGCGGACGCTCGGGGTTCGACGAGTCCGTCATTCACGAGGGTGAGGCGAAGCTCGTCGCCGGCGACAGAACCGGTGCCGATCTGATTCCTGCGTTCGGCCGCATCACCGACAACGGCGCCTGGACCAACTGGTTCGGCCATCTGGTTCCGGAGGGTTCGACGATCCTCAACGGTCGCCTGATTCCGCATGGCGCCTCCGACGATCCCAATCCGCATCCCGACGCATACCAGCACGTGGCGCCGCAATTTCCACTCGACGCCGTCGATGCGAATCTCGTGTCGCGCGCCGGCGCTCTTGGACCCGCGCCAGCCGCCGCCGGTGGGGCGTACGCGCTCGAGTACTACAAGCAGCTCGTGCCGAATGCCGAAGTGACGCTGCCGGGATCGATCTGCAACAGCTGCGATCCGAAGGAGATCGCGCCGGCCAACACATGGACGCCGCAGAATCTGGCCGCGCTCGTCGAGCGCCTCGGCGGCGCCATCGTCGTCACCCACTCGCAGTCGGGCATCATGGGCCACCACATGGCGCGCATCCTCAAGGAGCATGGTCATCTCGATATGCTGAAGGGACTGGTCACGCTCGAGGGATCCTGCTCGCTGCCGAACAGCGGTCTCACCGCGGCAGACTTCGACAACATTCCGTACATGGCGTTGAAGGGCGACTACACTGCCACGAGCACCGTGTGCCAGGAGACGGTTGATGCGATCAACGCGCGCCGCACCGCGAAGCAGGGCACGGCGAGGGCGGACTATCTGAAGCTGGACGACATGGGCATTCTCGGCGTGACGCACATGATGATGCTCGACAAGAAGAACCTCGAGATCGCCGACGTCATCATGGGCTGGGTGAACAAGAATGTGAAGCCGCGCGGCAAGCAGCAGCGCGTGGTGGCGACGAAGTAGGCCGGGTCCCGCGCAGCGGACCCGGCGGCGTATATCAACTAAAGGAGCTGGTATGCAGACGTGGACCAGGTTGTTCAGCGTCGTCGGCCTCATCGGAGCGCTGGGCGCGGTGGGATGCTCGGGCTCGAGCACGACGGATACGGCGACGTCGAGCGCGCCGGCGGCGTCGAGCGCCGCGAGCAGCGCCGACAAGGAATGGGCGATGCCGAACAAGAACATGGCGTCGACCCGCTACAGCACGCTCGAAGACATCAACGCCGGCAACGTCAAGAATCTCAAGGTCGCGTGGACGTTTTCGACCGGCGTCCTGCGCGGTCACGAAGGCGGGCCGCTCGTGGTCGGGAACACGATGTACGTGAACACGCCGTACCCGAACATCATCTATGCGCTCGACCTGACCAAGGAAGGCGCACCGGTCAAGTGGAAGTACACGCCGAAGCAGGATGCCAACGTCATCCCGATTGCCTGCTGCGACACGGTGAATCGCGGCGTCGCGTACGACAACGGCAAGATCTTCTTCAATCAGCTGGACACGACCACCGTGGCGCTCGACGCGAACACGGGCATGGAGCTGTGGAAGGTCAAGCAGGGTGACTACCACCAGGGGCAGACCGTGACGTCGGCGCCGCTCGTGGTGAAGGACAAGGTCATCTCCGGCATCTCGGGCGGTGAGTTCGGCGTGCGCGGCTTCGTCACCGCCAACGACGTGAACACGGGCAAGCAGATCTGGCGGATGTACAGCACCGGTCCCGAAGCCGAAGTGGGCTTCCCGGGATCGGTCGAGACCTGGAAGGGTGAAGAGTGGAAGCGGGGCGGCGGCACGACGTGGGGCTGGTATAGCTACGACCCCGAGCTGAATCTGTTCTACTACGGCACCGGCAATCCCGGCTCGTGGAATCCGGATCAGCGGCCCGGTGACAACAAGTACTCGATGACGATCTTCGCGCGCGACCCGGACACGGGCAAAGCGGCCTGGGCGTATCAGAAGACCCCCCATGACGCGTGGGACTACGACGGCATCAACGAGAACGTGCTGGTCGACCTGAATATCAACGGCCAGATGCGGAAGGTCCTGGTCAACTTCGATCGCAACGGCTTCGCGTATGTGCTGGATCGCAAGACGGGCGAGCTGCTGCGCGGCGACCCGTTCGTCTTCGTCAACTGGGCCAAAGGGATCGATCTGAAGACGGGCAAGCCGATCGAGGATCCGGAGAAGCGGACCTCGGCGACGAAGAACACGAAGGACATCTGCCCGTCCGCGATGGGGGGGAAGAATCAGCAGCCCGTGTCGTTCTCGCCGAAGACGGGCTACTTCTACGTGCCGTCGAACAATCTGTGCATGGATTACGAGGGCGTCGAGGTGAAGTATCAGGCGGGCCAGCCCTATGTCGGCGCGATCGTTGTCAGCAAGGCGGGTCCGGGCGGGCACCGCGGCGAGTTCATGGCGTGGGATCCGGTGAACGGCAAGAAGGTGTGGGGAATCAAGGAACCGCTCTCAGCCTGGGGTGGCGCACTGTCGACGGCCGGAGACATCGTCTTCTACGGAACGATGGAGGGGTGGCTGAAGGCGGTGGACGCGAAGACGGGCGACGTGCTGTGGAAGTTCAAGACGCCGTCGGGGATCATCGGCAACCCGATGACGTATGCGGGTCCAGATGGGAAGCAGTATGTCGCGGTGCTGTCGGGGATCGGCGGCTGGTCGGGCATCGGGGTCGCCGCGGACATGAGCCTCGAGGATCCGACGGCGGGTCTGGGCGCGATCGGCGCGTTCAAGGACCTTGCGAACTTCAGCAACCAGGGCGGCGTGCTGACGGTGTTCAGCCTGCCGTGACATTACTCCTTGCTGGCGCGGACCTTGTCAGGTCCGCGCGGGCGAGCCTGACCCGGGGTCCCCATCGCGCCATGCGCGATGGGGTGGCGTGGCTCGCCCTACCAATTATTCTCCTCTGCGTCGTCTGCGCGGGTAACGTCCTCGCGCAGACGACGTCGCGTGGCGGCGCC
>Ga0081539_10001446_pt1 | contig 40634 bp, 38 predicted proteins | sample TabmetS4T2R2_FD_71023 | JGI IMG/M metagenome (GOLD analysis project Ga0081539, IMG submission 71023) | Tabebuia heterophylla rhizosphere microbial communities from the University of Puerto Rico - S4T2R2 | ecosystem: Host-associated > Plants > Roots > Rhizosphere ... | reverse complement strand
TTTCAGGCTCGCTGTACATCGGCGAACCGCGGTCCGCGCGAGCTTTCGCGATGGCCCAAGGCGCTTGCAGGTGGTGGATCTGTGAGATCACGTCGCACTGCGTGCGGTAGTCCTGCGCTGTTTCACCCGGAAACCGCAGCAGAATGTTGTAAAGGTTATTGATGCCATAGTAAGTCGACCATTTGATCAACTCGAGATTGCGCATGCCGGTCGTATGCTTGCGCATCAGCTTGAGAATATGAGTCGAGAGACTCTCGACGCCCGGCTGGATTGAAAATAGTCCGCCCTTGCGCATCAACTTGAGCTGCGCGCGCGTCAAGCTCGGCCGCACTTCGTAATGAAGGCGAATGTCGGTATTCGCGTCAGCGAGCTGGGTGAAGAGTTTGTCGATGTACTCGGGAGCGATGATGTTGTCGATGGCGTTGAAATCGAGTATGCCGTAGCGCCGCGAGAGTTCGTCGAGTTGTTCGATCACGTTGTCGACGTTCTTCGCGCGGAATTCCATACCCGCCCGATTCAGCCCGCAAAACGTGCAATGGTTCTTCACTCCCCACCAGCAACCGCGCGCGGTTTCAATCGGTAACAGCACCTCCTGCGCCTGGTCGGAATGGATGTAACCACCCTCGTTTCGCGCGTAAAAATACTCGTCGAAATCGGGCACCGGAGTTTTATTCATGTCGCGTAGATTGGGTGCGCGTCCGGCAAACATGATTCGATCGTCGTCACGCCACATCAGGCCTGGCACACCTTCGAGCGATTGCCGGCGATAGATGCGGCGAATGGTTTCGGGCAACGATTCGTCAGCATCGCCGCAGTGAATGAAGTCTACTTGCGGGCAGCCCTTCATGATCTCGTCCGCGATGTCGTCCTCGAAAGTTGCGCCGCCGAAGATGATGGGAATGTGCGCGTAGCGTTGTTTGAGCGCGCGTGCGAGCGCGATGCTGGCCAACGTCTGTTGAAAGACGACCGAGAACCCGATCAAACCAAAACGGCTCCAATCGATGCTCTCGAGGCAGAAGTCGATGAAAGCGGGCGCCGCTCTTTCGCGGATTGCGCGGAGATCGTCAAGCGTGCAGCCGGCTTGCCGGCAAATCGACTGCAAGCTGTTGCCGTAGATCTCCAAGTACTCTTCATCGTTGGCAAAGTCGCCGAACGCAGCTTTGGTCCAGAGCCACTCACCTACCATGCACGGATAGACGTCGGACAGCGTTTCGTTGATGCGCCAGCCGACGTGCGAGCCGAAATACATAAACAGCGAGATAGGTTGAACCGGAATGCCTTCGCGCTCGAGGGTCGGCTTGAGCAACGCCAGCTGAAATGATGGGAAACGCGCCGAAAGCGTCGGCATACTGACGAGTGCCACCGGTTTGAATGAATCTGCGCTCATAACGGTAACTCTTGATAGACCACAGGCCAGTGTGGTCCAAGCCTCCTACAACTCAGAGGCTTGGACCACTCGACAATCAAAGTTAAAGCGGGACGCCCGCCGTTAGTAATCCTTCTTTTTGGGATAATCAGGCGCCACTTCCGGAACCGGCCTCGGGGTCTTCTCCGGAGCGATTTCCGGTCGCGGTGACTTTTCCGGATACTTAGGCGCGACCTCTGGACGAACCTCGGGTTTGATCTCCGGTCGTACCTCCGGTTTGATCTCCGGTCGTACCTCCGGTTTGATTTCCGGTCGTACCTCCGGCTTGATCTCCGGACGAACCTCCGGTTTGATCTCTGGTCGCACCTCGGGTTTTATCTCCGGTCGTACCTCCGGCTTGATCTCCGGACGCACTTCCGGTTTTATCTCTGGTCGCACCTCCGGTTTTATCTCCGGCCGAACCTCGGGCTTTATCTCCGGCCGAATCTCCGGTCTGATCTCCGGACGAATCTCCGGTCTGACTTCTGGACGGACCTCCGGACGTACGTCAGGCTTGCCTTTCGAACGTTGTTCAATGACTGCGGGTGATGGTTTCATGGATTTTCTCCCAGACGTGAGCGTTGAGTATCAAGCGAGGCCAGCGACGGCTGGACCGTCACGGCAAAAGGTTTCGGGTTACGAGGGAACCGGCGCAGCGTAATGCGATCCGCGGTCCATGTCAACCAAAAATTCGTGGCGCATGACTGCAGATCGTGTCGGTACAACTGCGGCGTGCGGGAAACAGGCGTCGGCTGCGCGAAACAGACTCGCGCTTATCTTTCCACGACGATCCGCGACGTGTGTGGTGTGAACCGCGACGTGTGTGGTGTGCGACGCGCCTGGGTAAGACTGTTTTGAACTGAAATGGTTAATAAGGAAGTGAAAAACGTGTGTAATTCGGTGGATGTCGCGCGCACGTGGACGAATTTCACTGAAATCGGTTCAGTTGCGTTGTAACGGCCCGCGGTATTAGTGCTTTTCGTTGAATTTCATCTGTTCCGGCGCGAGAACAGTTGTACGGAGAGCGATCCCGGTTAAAACGTCTCGCGTTTCACCTGCGCGGAAGGTAAACCAGGTAGGAAGCAGTTTCATCTCATGCCGAAGGCGTTTGGTTTCACGCCGAAGGCGTTTGGTTTCACGCCGAAGGCGTTTGCTAATTTCAGCCCAGGGTTGGAGCGAAGCGACAACCTTGGGGAATAGATAAAATAATGACGAAAACCCTGAAAGGGTTTGACGCACTGGCGAACCCTTTCAGGGTTTTTATATGTATTTGCATGCAACCCCAGGGTTGTCGGGTTTCCCTCCAACCCTGGGCTGAAATTAGCAAACGCCTTCGGCGTTAACCAAACTGCACCGTCTCACCGAACCAACCGATACATCTCACCGAACCAACCGATACATCTCACCGAACCAACCGATACATCTCACCGAAACCAACCGATACATCTCACCGAAATCAACCGATACGTCTCACCGAAACCAACTGATAATCGTAAACCGTTCGCCACTCGTCACCCGCGCGACTTCGTGCATCGTCTCGGCGGCGAAAGCGACGAGCAGGCCTGTCTCGCCGAACAATGGGAATGGCGCAGGACCGTCCGGCGGCATATCGTCTTTGTCGTAGAAGTTAAGCGCGCCGCCGCTGTAGCAGTGCTCTGTCGGTTCCACCGCATGGTCGTTCAAAAAAATGATTAGCGAGATGCGCCGGACCCGCAGGTGATCGAATTCGAGCTGCTCCGTGTTGCCGTCCTGATGCTGCACGAAGAAGTCGCCGGGTTCGTAACGCAAAAACTGCGGCGGCTCGCAATCCGTTAGCGAGAGGCCAAAATGCATCTCGAGGGCGGATTTTTGTGTCCGCAGACGCTCGTGAATTCGCGCAAGGGTTTCCTCCGAAGGATGAAAGCTCGTGGTCTTGCGAACTGTTTCGTGAATCACATCATCGGAGCCCCTGATGTAAACCGGCGCGCGCGTAGTCGGCGCCGAACGCCCTTCGTCGATCAGGTCGCGACATGTCTGCGCGTCCATAAACTCGCGCCGCGTGAACAGATGGAAAAATGATGCAGTAAGCTCAGGCATCTTATAAATCCGTGTGCGAAACTATTCGATCTTCGAACACGCAGCAATCAATACCGGAACTAGTCAGACATTCGAGCGCGTCGCCCGGCGTTTCCACGATCGGTTGGCCCATGCGATTGAAAGACGTGTTGAGCAGAATCGGCACGCCGGTCTGTGCGTAAAACTGCTGCACCAACTCGTAAAACCTTCCGTTTGTTTCAGGCGTCAGCGTTTGTAGCCGGCCGGTGCCATCGACGTGCACGACCGCCGGCACTTCGTCTCGTCTTTCACGTTTCACTTCGCAGACGCGCAGCATAAACGGACTCTCGGGCGACGTACCGCCAAACTCGAACCAGTGCGGCGCCTCCTCGAGCAGGACCGCCGGCGCAAACGGGCGAAAAGCTTCACGCATCTTCACGCGCCGGTTCAGAATGTCTTTCGCATCGGGCCGGCGCGGATCGCAAAGAATACTGCGTTGCCCCAGCGCGCGCGGGCCGAGCTCCGAACCGCCATCGAACCAGCCGAGAATCTTTCCGTCGCACAACAACTCGACCGCATCCGCAATTACGTCTGTCGAGTGAACCGTCTTCACCGTGGCTGTCTCTTCGAGCGCGGCCGAAATGTCTGCCGGCGAATAACTGCGACCGACCGAATCCTGCCGCAAACGCCGCCGCGAATTATCTCCGGTGAGTTGCCACAGACCGTAGTACGCTGCGCCGACCGCGGCGCCGCTGTCCTCAGCGGCCGGCATGATGTAAACATTCTCGTAACCCGACTCACGGATCAATCGCTCGTTCGCGATGCTGTTCAAAGCCACTCCGCCCGCATAACAGAGATTACGACTGCCGCACAACTCGCGCAGCCGTTGGGCCAGGTAGAACAACGCGACCTCGAGTGCGCCTTGCACCGAAGCCGCCAGCGCTTCGTACTCCGCTGCGTGTTCGGGCCAGCGCCGCGCGTGGCGAAACTGCAAAGGCACCGTATCTTTGAAACAAAAACGGCCGCCATCGAGGTCGAAGAAATCACTGGCCGCAAAAGATGGCGCGGCGTAGGACGCGAGACCCATCACCTTCCCCGCCTCGCTTGCTTCACCGAAAATCTGTTGCGCGGCCGCGGAAAACATTCCGCCGAGACTGCCGAACGAAGGCATTTCGCCGTCGTACATCGTCAGCCACGCGCCGCAATCAACGACCTGCTTCTCGAGCGGTACGATGCTCGTGCGGGAGCCGTAGTAAAGGGAGATCGTTTCCCACGCGTCCGTGCCGTGACCGTTAAGAATCTTCTGCTCTGCCGGCGTGAAGTCGCTGACCGGCGAGCCCGCGCCGTCGACGATGAGGATGGCGGATTCGGCAAACCCGGAGGTGGCGAACGCGCTGAACGCGTGCCCGTAATGATGCGGAATCGCGAGCGTCCGCGTGTCGTGCAAAGTGACGCGCAGAAACGGATCGCGCCGGAGGTCGTGTACTTCGTCCTGCAACCGGCCCTGCACGCAAAGCACGACGAGGTCCAGCTCCGCCGGTTCGATGCCCGCGTAACTCAGACAGTAGGAGGTGGCGAGTGACGGCCCGGCGCCGTAGGTGCGATGTCGCTTGAAGCGAGAAAGACGTTCCTCCTGAACGGCAACGACGATCTCATCGCCGTGCAGCAGACACACGGAACCGTTGTGCGAGGCGCTTATTCCAAGGACCCACGGTTGTTCGTCCGCTGAGGACAAAGATAGTTGAGGTTCCGAGCCACCAAGAAGCACAAAAGGCACCGATGAGTTCGCAATCCTTTGTGCTTCTTGTGCCTCTTTGTGGCACGCATACTGTTAACGCAAAGCTACGACTTCACTCAAAGCTGCCGGCTCAGGCTGCGGAATGAGCGCAGCTATCTCTTCGACAATCTGGCGCGTCGCGTTTGGCAGCGCGAGGTTCGCGGTCGCAGCGCGCATGCGCGAGTAGTGGACCTCGTCTTCCATCATCCGGCGCACGACATTCACGACGTCGCTGGCGCGATTGAGCATCACGCCGGCGCCGCGTTGCGCGATCAACTTCGCGGTGCCCGCTTCCTGCGGCATCGGATCCGTGATCACGTCGGCGATGATGGGCAGGCGACACGCGAGCGCTTCGAACGTCGTCAAGCCGCCGAGTTTCGAGATCATCACGTTGGCGGCGCTCATCAACTTCTCGATCTCGTCTGAATAACCGATCACCTTCACCGGGAACGGCGCTTCGACAGCGATCGACTCGGCCACCACGCGCAAATCCTCGTTCTTGCCGGCGAGAAAGATCGCCTGCACGTCCAGTTCGCCGCGCACCAGCTCGCGGAAGATCTGCGGAATGTTCCCGCCACCAATCCAGCCGGCGTTCACAAACACGGTGAACTTTTCCGGATCCAAACCGAGCGCCCGTCGTGCAGCCTGCGCCGCTTCCTCCCCCGGATAAGCGAACTTCGGGTGCACCGGCATGCCTGAGATCTTGATCCGTTCCGGCGCGACGCCGTAATCGATCAACTGCTGCCGCGCGTCTTCGCTCGCCACCAGATAAAGCGTCACCGCGTCGCAGGCCCAACCCCGCCAAAAGCCGTAACAAGGATCGGTCACCACGGAAACGAGCGGCACGCGACCCGCGAGATTCAGTTCTCGGAGCACACGACCGAAGAGATGTTGCGTGAGCGGATGAACACTGACGACGATGTGCGGGCACCAGCGTTCGAACAGGCCGGCGACGTAACCGATGCAGCGTTTATGAAAAAACTCGCGCGTTTCGGGTCGCACGCGATTCAGGATCCAGTAGTAATACTTCATCCAGTGCTGGCGATTGCGCAGCAGCCAGTTGTAAAGACGCACCAGCTTGTCGGCCAGATGATGCGATTCCTCGACCGCGCGCACCACCCGGATCGCATACGACTCACTGTCGAGAAACTTCTGCACGCCGGCGACGATCGCCGCCGCCGCCGAACGATGACCGCCACCCGTGTCGGACGAGATGATTAAGATCTTAGGTATGCGAGGGGGCGAAGACATTGGATCCCTGTTGCACCTCTCGTTGCGCCTTTTTCATCTGCCGCTCCAGTTTCTTGATCTGGATCAAGTGACCGGGATTAAACGCCAGCGACGGGTAGTAACTATTCGACTCGTGGGTGCAGAAACAGCCGTTCGCGGCGTGCTGCCGGCGCTCTTTCATCGCCGGCGACAACCAGAGTTTCTGGAAGTTCCAATCGAAGTCGCGCAGGTTGCCGATCGGCGCGAGGTTCTCGCACGAGGAAACCGTTCCTTCGTCGTAAATGACGCCGCCCGCCGTGCCCGCGTAACACTTCATCTGCGCGGTCTGCGTCTCTTGCGTCTTCGCGATTAGGCCGTGCATGTAGATGTCGATCGCGGCTTTGAAGAAACCGGCTTTGCCGGTGTAGTTGTTTTTGATCGCGGCGTGACGTGAATCGTCGTCGATCATGCGCGCGAGTTGCGCGTAACGCGAATGATCGATTTCGAGTTCCTTCGGATCGGCTGACGGTGGACGAATGTAGTTGAAATTAACTTTGTCCGGCTTGAGGTCGTACTTCAGAAAGTCGTACCACTCGAAGATCGTGTCCTGATTCGAGTTCATGAAGCAGGTGCACGTTTGCACGTCGAGACGCGGAAACTGTTTCTTGATCTCCTGTAGCTGTCGCGCGGTGTCGATGGCGATGTCCCACGATCCGGGTTTCTGCCGGATCTTCTCGTGCTCGGTTTTGAGGCCATCGATACCGAGCGCCACCGTGACGTTCAGATTGGGACACTCCTCCAGGATCCGGGTCACGTCCGGAAAGATTCGCTTCTGAATCTGACCGTTGGACATGATGTAGATCGATTCGAGCCGGTTGTTCGTGTAGAACGCGCGCGCGATTTCCGGCAGATCCTTGCGCGTGAACGGCTCGCCGCCCGCGAGAATCAGCACGCCGAGATTGCCGCCGAGAGTTTCGGAAATGCGCTCGATCTCGTGCGTCTTCATCTGGAGTTTCTTACGCGGCCGATCGTCCAGCTCGTCGGTGAAGAAGCAGTGCGTACAGCGCATGTCGCAAACCGAAGTCACCAGGATGTTCAGCAACACCGGCGAAAACGGCTGCCCGAGCGCGAGTTTTGCGTACCGCTTCAACAGTTCTTTCGTCGTAAAATCCATTTCACCTCAACTTCTTCCTCGCACACAAAGCGCGCGAAGTCTAACTACTAAGCTATTTGAAGACGCATTGTCAACGGAAGTTTCCTGAAGGATTTTAACTGCTCAGAAATTAATTGGAGGCAAAGCGTGGCGCTTCTGTCACGATCACGTCGATGACGCGCACCACGCTTACGCGCGCGTAGAACAAGTAGCGGCCGTTGCGGCGCACGCTGCATCGCGCTGGCGTGGTTGTGCTTATGTAAAGTTTTGTAAATGTATCCGCCAGATCCCACCAACGAAGTTGGTGGACCCTCTGTGTCGTAGCTTGTCGCTAGCGTCGAACTTAGAGGGGGATTTAAGAAGACGATTTTAGGAAGGGATTTTAAGAGCGTTAAGAACGGATGCCGAGTGCGCGCATGCGGCGATAAAGATGACTGCGGTCCACGCCCATCAACTCCGCCGCGCGCGAAACGTTTCCTTCCGCCTCCTCCAATTTCCGCTGAATGAATTCGCGGTGATACGCCTCAGTCGCTTCCTTGAAGGATGGAAAACGAAACGACGCCGCGGGCGGCTCTTCTTTGCCCTGCGGCGGCAGATCGGTCGCGGAAACTTTCGTGCCCGGATGCATGATCACGACGCGCTCGATCGTGTTTCGTAACTCGCGCACGTTTCCAGGCCACGAATACGATTGCAACTCCTCCAGCGACTCCGGCAGAAACTGCTTCGGCTTCTTGCCGTACGAACGCGAGAAGTGTTGATTGAAGTAGTCGACGAGCAGCGGCACGTCTTCGAGACGTTCGCGCAGCGGCGGCAGTTCAAACGGAATCACGTTCAAGCGGTAGAACAGATCGGCGCGGAAGCTGCCGCTTTCGATCTCCGCGTCGAGCCGTTTGTTTGTCGCGGCGATCACTCGGACGTCGACGGTCACAGACGCGCCGCTGCCGACCGGTTCGAAACGCTGCTCTTCCAGCACGCGCAAAACCTTCGCCTGGACTTTCGCGCTCATGTCGCCGACTTCGTCCAAAAAGATCGTCGCGCCGTCGGCTAGTTCAAACTTGCCCTTTTTCGCGGCGGTCGCGCCGGTGAAGGCGCCTTTCACGTGACCAAACAGTTCGCTCTCGATCAACTCTTCCGGAATCGCCGCCGAATTGACTTCCACAAACGGCGCCGCCGCGCGACGCGATTCGGCGTGAATCGCACGCGCGACCAACTCCTTGCCCGTTCCCGATTCGCCGTAGATCAAGACGCGGCCGTCCGTGGGCGCGACGACCGAAATCTGTTTTCGCAAGGCGCGCATCGCGACCGACTCGCCGACCATCGTGTACTCGCGCGCCAGCGCGGCAGCCATGTTCGCGTTCATCAGCTCGAGCCGTTGCTGGCGCAGCGCGTTGCGCACGGTCAGGACGGTCTTCTCGATCGAGAGTGGTTTTTCGATGAAGTCGAACGCGCCGAGCTTCGTGGCGCGCACGGCGGTCTCGATGTTGCCGTGACCGGAGATGATCACGACCGCGGCTTCAGAACCGGCCGCGCGCAACTGTTTCAACGTTTCCAGACCGTCGATGCCCGGCAGCCACACGTCGAGCAGAATGCAGCCGTAGGCGCGTTTGCCGAGCGCTTTCAGACACTCCTCACCACTGGCAACGGCGTCGGCCGCGAAGCCTTCGTCTTCCATCACCGCCCGCAGCGTGTCGCGAATGCCGCGTTCGTCGTCAACGATGAGAATCGAATCCATGTGTGTTATTGCCGATTTTCGATTGAAGGCATTGCCGATTTTCGATTGCCGATTGCCGATTTGTCCCCAGCATCGACTCGCAGTAGTTTTTAGTTTTCAATTGGCAATCGGCAATCGAAAATCGGCAATGCTTAGTTCTATCAAAAACCTCGCCCCGCGCGGATGGTTCTTTTCGGCGCGAATGCGTCCGCCGTGCTCGATGATTATTTGCTGGACGATCGCCAGGCCCAAACCCGTGCCACTGTCGCGCCGCGAAAAGTACGGTTGAAACAGCCGCCGGAAATCTTCGGGTTCGATTCCCTGTCCCGTGTCCGCGATTTCCGCGTTCACGACGCTGCGCTCCGCGTCATGGCTCGTCGTGATCGTGATCCGTTTTTCATCCGCCGTAAACAGCGCCTCGATTGCATTATCGATCAGATTGACGAACACGCGCTTGATCTGTTCGACGTCCAACAACGTCAACGGCAGTTCCGGATCGAGTTTGAGTTCGATGCTAATCCCTTCGAGCCGCTCCTGGTAGAGCCCGACGGCCTGACCGATCACTTCATTGAGATTCGCCGATTCGAGGCGCGTCGTGGGCAGACGCGCGAAACGCGAAAACTCGTCGACCATCGCTTTCAAACCGGCCACTTCGCGGCTGATGGTCTCGGTGCATTCGCTGATCACGGCAGCGACGCGGTTTTCATCGACGCTATCACCATTTGTGCCGTTGCCGTTCGCGGCCGTCATGCGCGCGTAGCTCTTGGCGATCCTTTCGGCCGAGAGCTGAATCGGCGTCAACGGGTTCTTGATTTCGTGGGCCATGCGCCGCGCTACTTCGCTCCACGCGGCGGCGCGTTGAGCGGCGAGCAACTCGGAAAGATCTTCGATCACCAGCACAACGCCGCGCCGCGAACTCACCGAACCGCGCAAGGCAGTGGCCGTCATCGCCACGGGCAGCGCGCCACTGCCGTTTGCGCCGCCTTCGAGTTGCGTCTGTTCCGTGGCTTGCCCGGTGCGACGCGCGCGCCGCAGCAAGCGATCGACAACGATCCAATCATCGCTGCCGATCAGCGCGCTGAGTTTCGGATCGTCCCAGTTTTTATTGGCCAGCCCGAGCATGCGCGACGCCGCCGCATTCAACGTGGTGACGCGGTCGTTCTCATCGAGGGAGACTACGCCGGTGGTCAACGACTGCAACACCGTTTCGATGTAATTGCGCCGTTCGCGCAACGCGAGGTTCGTGTCGCGCAACTCCGCCGCGCCCGCTTCAATGCGGCGCCGGTTCTCCTCGAGCTGCGTCGTCATTTGATTGAACGACGCCGCCAGCAACGCCAGTTCGTCATCAGCGACGGTCGTGACCCGGTGCGAAAGATTGCCGCGCGCGACTTCGTTCGAAGCCTCGGCCAACGCTTTGATCGGCGTCGCGATCCCGCGCGCGAGATAGATCGCGATCCAGCTCGACGCGAACAGCAGAATCAACGTCATCAGGCCGAGTGTGGACAGGCCCAGCAGGCGAACGCGACGCTGCTTGCGCACGAGATCCTGGTAGTCGCGCTCCGAACCGCTGACCGCGTCGGTGAGGTTTGTGTTAGCGCGCTTTTGCGGCGCGATGATCAGCAATTCAGAATCGTTCAACGGCACGGCGACGACGTCAAACTCCCGCCCGTCTGCCAGGTTGAATCCAGTCGGGCCGTGAAACGCGCGTGCTTCGTTGAAAAGCTTGTCGAGGCGCGCGGCGTCGTCCGGCGGCAGTTTCGCGCGACTCTTGACTACGACCGTGCCGTTGTTCGAGACGACTTCAATGCCGGCGAGTTGGCCCGAAGAGACGATCTGATCGATGGTCGCCTGGCGCTGTTCGAGCGGTTGCTGGTTGAGCAGCATCACGAGCAACGACGCGGTGTCCTGTAGCGCTTGCTGCTGGTTCGTCAGTGTCTCGCGTTTGAGTTCGGTGGCCTGGCGGACGATTTCGTCCGGCAGGACGTAGAACCATTTTTCTAGCGAGCGATTGAGAAACAGGTATGAGAACACCGCCATCGCCGTGATCGGCAGGAAGCTGATGGAGATGAAATAGACGAGCAGGCGCGTCTTTACTTTCGAACCGAGCTGGCGCTCCTTGCGCTCGCGGCGCAGCTTGAGCAGGTTGCGAACAAAGATGAAAAGAAAGACGAAGAAGGCGACGAAGTTCAGCGTGGACAGGGCGTAAAGGACGAGCGCGTCGGCGGCGGTGTCGGGCTTGACGACGGTCCAGAGCCAGAGTTGTTGAGAGACGATGATGGCGAGCAACAGCAGGACGGTGATGCCCAAAACCCAGAGCAGCGCGCGGCGGCGGCGGCGAATTCGCTCGCGGCGCTCGGGTGTGAGATTGTCTGCGTTGTCGTTCATGAAGCTTGAAAGTTTAGCATGGCCACGGACGGAGCCGGGATAACACGGATTGGTATCCGTGCCATCCGTGGATAGAATGGCGCACCATGCACAAGATCTTCGTCAACGAGTTTGGCCGGCTGCGTAGCGGCTGGCGCGCGTTGATCTTCGTCGCTGCGTTCTTCGCTGTCCTCTTTTTAGTGGCCAGTTTTGTGCGCGGCATTTATGCGGTCGTGCATGAGCTTGGGCCAGCCGCTCGTTTCGCCGAGTTCATCGCTGACCTCATCTTCCGATTCGTGTTGCTGATCGCGGCGCTGGGCGCGGGTTACTTGTGCGCGCGGTTTTTGGAAGGCCTGCCGTGGCGCTCGCTTGGACTGACGTTTCATCAGGGATGGTGGCGAGATCTGCTCGTTGGGTTCGCGATTGGTTTTGCCGCGCTGGCAGTGGGAGTGGGCATTGCGGCCGCCGCGGGTGGACTGCGTTTTTCGTTTGGCAGCGGAGCAATCTGGCCGCTCGTCAGATCGCTCGCTGCTGTTACGCCGATATTGTTTGTGGCCGCGCTGGCGGAGGAAGCGATCTTTCGCGGGTATCCGCTGCAAACGTTTGCGCGCGCGAAGCTGGCTTCGGTCGGAGTGTTAGCCACGTTGCTGTTCTTTGGCTACGTTCATCTCTCGAACCCAAATGCGACGCCGGGCATGACCTTCGCTAACACCGCGCTGGCGGGTTTGTGGCTCGCGGTTGGTTACCTGCGTACGCGCAGTCTGTGGTTTCCGTTGGGTCTGCACTGGTCGTGGAACTGGGCGCTGGGATGGTTCTTCGGTTTGCCGGTTAGCGGGTTGAACGTCGTTTCGCATCCGCTGCTGAAAGGAAACGATCTCGGGCCGGTGTGGCTGACGGGCGGGGATTATGGGCTTGAGGGCGGCGTCGCGGCGACGGTAGTGCTGATCGTTTTCACGATTTTCACCTGGCGCACGCGCTGGGTTTCGCCGACCCCGGAGCTAAAAAAGCTGACTTCCGAAGAAAACCCGGTGCTCCCGTCAAGCGTACTGAGCATTCGCCCCGAAGACGCCGCCTGAGTAGGCCGAGTATGAACAAACCACCGACCCTGTCGGTGGGATTGCACGCTACTCGAGACCGCCCTAGGCTCAGTATCGATTACCACCGACCCGGTCGGTGGGATTGCTCGCTACTCGAGACCGCCCTAGGCTGAGTATGGATTACCACCGACCCTGTCGGTGGGATTGCTCGCTACTCGAGACCGCCCTAGGCTCAGTATGGATTACCACCGACCCGGTCGGTGGGATCAATACACGACCTACTACCTTGACAAGCTGGACGTACAATCCCACCGACACCGTCGGTGGTTCGTTCATAGCCAGCCTGAGGCTTTGTTAACACTCCGTTCCTCTCTCCCGTCTTAATCGCTGTCATGGCGACCGCCGACATGCTGCTGATGAAACCATTGGTCACCGCCGCCCCCGAACCGGTAGACGAAACGCCCATCGAGATCGGCCTCGTCAAGGCCGTGCTCGAAGGTGACCGCGACGGTTTCAGCAAGCTCTACGATCTTTACGCTCCGCTCGTGCACGGCATCCTGCTCGCCCGCGTGCCGCGCGTGGAAGTCGACGATCTCGTGCAGGACATCTTCCTGCACGCGTTCAAGAAGCTGCACACGTTGCGAAACAGCGCGGCGTTCGGACCGTGGATCGCCATGATCGCGCGCAACCGGGCGGTCGATTTCCACCGGCGCTCCCGCGAGACAGTCGAAATCACCGACGACGTGCGCGGCAGCGACAAACAGGAGGCGAAAGCGGCAGAGATCCTTGAACTGATTCGCAGTCTCCCTGACGCGTATCGCGAGACGCTCGTCTTGCGGCTGGTCGAAGGCATGACCGGGCCGGAGATCGCAGCGCGCACGGGTCTGACGGCAGCGTCGGTGCGCGTCAACCTTCATCGCGGCATGAAACTGCTGCGCGAGAAGCTCGGATTTACGGAGGGCTTATGAACGAAGATTACTTGTGGGACAAGAGCGGCGAACCTGACCCGCAGATTCAACAGCTCGAAGAAATTCTCGGCACGCTGCGTTATCAACCGAGGCCTTTGCCGCTCGCGCCACGCCGCCATTATTTTCCGCTGCTCGCGATCGCGGCCGCGCTCGTAGTGGCGTTGCTTACCGGTGGTCTTTGGTTGCTGCTGCAGAATCCTGACGCATCGATTCCCAGCGTAGCGATTGAAACAGCGCCGCCTACGAAATTAACTTCTGATCCGTTTTTTTCCGTGTCCCCGTCGCCGGTCTCACCAAGAAGGCGTCCGACGCTCCCAGCGAAACACAACAACCCGGAAGCAGTCGCCGCCAAACAACAACTCATGTATGCGCTGCGTATCGCCAGCGAAAAACTGAACGCAGCTTATCGACGAACTCAATCTCCCACGCAGATCAAGAACCAACACAGAGCAGGATGAATGGAGCAGTTATGAAAACTCTCTTCCAAATAAAACTCGGCGCCGGCCTGATTGCCACGCTACTTCTCGGCTGCTCGGCAGCCGCGGCGCAGCAGAGTTCCCGACTCCAACTCAGCAGTCTCGATCATCTGTCCGCGAAAGCGAGCCAGACCGTCGACGTCAATATCGACGAGCGCCTGATGCGCATCGCGGCGAAAGCGTTTTCCGACAAGGACGCCGACGAGCGCGAGATCAAGAAACTGATCACGGGCGTCAAGGGAATCTACGTCAAGAGTTTCGAATTTGAAACCGACGGCCAGTTCACCACGGCAGACGTCGAGACGGTACGCGCGCAACTGCGCGGGCCGGGCTGGACTCGGCTGGTGAACGTCACCAGCAAAAAAGAAGGCAACGTCGAAGTCTACTTGCTGCTGAATGGCGAGGAGATTGGCGGTCTGGCCGTGCTGAGCAGCGAGGAGCGCGAACTGACGGTCGTGAACATCGTCGGGCCGGTCGATCTCGAGAAGTTGGCCAAACTCGAAGGACAGTTCGGCGTGCCGGAACTCGGCATTGAAAAGACCAAAGAGAAGTCGAAGAAAGACGACGAGAACTGAGGTTGCGACGATGTCAACGATTCAGATCCGCGTGCTCACGGTCGCTGCTTTACTGGCGTTTGGCTTCACGAGCGCGGCCAGTGCGAAAGGTGACGACTTCAATTCGGTCGTCAAGCTGATCGAACAGTTTTACGGCGTGAAGCACGAAGGACTTCCCTTTCTGGCAAAAGCCGGAATGAAAGTCGGCCGCACGGCGGCGCGCATCAAAGGCGGCGCCGCGAAACAAATCGCCGAAGCCGGCACGATCAAGCTCGCAGTTTTCGAGAACCAAAATTTCAACGGCGAAACACCGAAGTTTCGCAGCACACTCAACACAGCTCTCAACGAAACGTGGCTGCCGCTGGTGCAGACTCTCTCCGCCACGGACAAGGAACAGGTCTACGTCTTTCTGCGTGAAGCAGGCGAAAAATACAACGTGCTCGTGATCACGATCGAGCAGCGCGATGCCACCGTGGTGCAGGTCACGTTGTCGCCGGAGAACCTCAAACGTTTGCTTCAAGATCCGGAAGGTACGGGCAAGGCCATCACCGAAGAAGCCACGATCATCGATCAGGAGTAGCTCATGTCTCACACATATCGTTTGCATTTTTTGCTGCTTGTCGTCATTGCTGCGCTCGCGTCTGTTTCGGTTCGCGCGCAGGAAGTCGAAGACACGATTCGCATCAAAACGCGCGTCGTCTTTCTCGATGCGCTCGTCAAAGACAAGAAGACGAATTTGCCCATCTCCAACCTGACGCAGGAAAACTTCGAAGTGTTGGACGAGGGCAAGCCGCGCGCGATCTCCTACTTCACGCGCGAAGGCGAGGCGCGCAAGCCGCTGGCGCTGGTACTGATTCTCGATCTGCGTGAAGACGGCGCCGGACGCTTTCTTAAAGAGGCCGAGATTCTCAAGTCGATGGAGGACGAGCTCGCGAAGCTTCCGCAGGGAGATGAAGTCGCGATCATGGCGATGAATAGCGGCGAAAACGAACAGCGAGTTTGGCTGAGTGAGTTTACGAATGACCGCGCGAAGATTGCTGCGGCGCTGGACCGCGTACGCGAGATCTGCGCGACGAATGCCAACGAGCCGCCGAAAGGAACTGCAGAAAGCAGGGGCGAAAGCACGGCGAATCAGTCCAAACCGAAAGAGGTCGTGTCAACGGAAACCATCAAAGGCCGCGACGGTTCGGTGATTACGCGTAAGACGATGAGCGATGGCGCTGTGAATGTCACACGCGTGAGTAAGAACGGCAAGATGACTATCGAACTCGGCGAGGTTTACGACATGGCTGCGGCGGTGCGTGAAGCGACCCGCAAGACGCAGGAGTTGCGGCCCAATTCGCAGATGTCGCTGGTGTGGGTTTCTGATGGCATCGCGCCGATCTTTTATGCGGACCGCGACGCGACGGAAGAGATCATCGTTCGCGACAACGTGATCTTCAATTCGCTCACGGTCGAGCTGCGCGCGCTCTTCAAGTTTCTGCTGCCGATTGGTAAACCGATTGCGGGTTGGATGGGAATGAGTCTCTACGGCAGCGCCAAACACCTGGCGCAAAGCTCGGGCGGCGAGGCGGTGAAAGTTGGACGCGTGAAAGACTACGGCACCGGCCTGTCGCGCATCATCGGCAACCTGACCGCGCGCTACAGTCTCGGCTTCACGCTGGCGGAAAACGAAACGGACGACGGCCGCCTCCACCACCTCGAAGTCCGCGTCAAAGCCCCGGACGAAAAAGGCAAAAAGCGCAAGCTGCAAGTAAGTTCCCGGCAGGGTTATTACATGACAACCGCGGCGCCTAAGGACGCACGCGCCAGCGCACAGTAGTGGTTTTCGTCAGGTGGTACGCTCGCAGATCAAACGAAAAGGTCAGCGGAGACATGGAAGTATTTAGCCAGTGCTCGCGCGTGAGTTTTGCTGATGCCGCGTTTGCCGCTGAGCACTTCTGAAGCGATGCCTTTCGACCCGAATACTTCCCACAACTGACTCTGCTTCACGCCGCGAGCTTCCATCAGATGATGTAGCACGTCGAGCGGCGTGGCCTCGCTGGGCTTGTAGAGTCGCTCCTCAAAGTCTTGCACCAATCTCGTGAGTAATTTCAGCAGCTTCTCCTCTTCTGCCGACAAGTTCTCGCCTTTTTTCATCAGTCTCTCAACTGTCGCGAGTATCCTGCTGTTCTCCTCCTCCGTTTCAATGACAACGGGCATCGAGCGCGAGAGAAGGCGCCGGTAACGGACCGGATCGATTTTCTTTCGGGCGCTATTTACTCTTAGTCTTTCCATTTTCCGAGGTCATACTCCCGGTGCGTCATTATCGTGACGATGAATACCGTCTGGCTCCGGTAAACGATTCGCGCAGTTAACCGGTACTTGTTGCCTTTGATATTAAAGACGGTGTACCGCTCCACTAAATCAGCGTTCGGGTAAACTTCTTTTAGTTCCGCGAGGTTCTGCCAACTCGCCTTCTTTACGATTGTGTACCACGCCTTCAACGAGCTTTCAGCATCTTTATGCACTGCACTGAAGTCCCGGATGCGTTTGAAACTGATCACATTCACAGACGCCGTGAGGTAGCGCTGTCGTTAGATCCCGAGCGCGCTAAGTTCTCATAATGAGAACCGTGGTGTCAATGAGCTTGCAACGTTATTGAAGGACTACAGCATCGCCGCGATGGGCGTTAAGGACGTGGGCGGCGGAGCCGCGGTTGACGGCGAGTTCGAGGAAGCCGGCGCTGCCCCAGATGGCGAAGACCCCGTCTTCAGATCCGTGTTCATCCGTGAAGAATTGACGAAACGCTTCGATGACTTTGCCATTAACACTCAGCTTTATAGCCTTCTGATCGGGGAGGTCGGGGCGGGTGAGGTTCGTGATGCAGTTGCCGAAGCGATCGATGTGAATGATGCGCCCGTGCAGTTTGCCGGTCTCATCTCGAACCGGCGACAACGGCGCTAAGCGCACCTCATCGCTAATGCGCGGGCCGAGTGCTGACGGTTGAATGCCGTTTGATAAAGCCGCAGCGACAGGAGCAAAGACGTCGCGGCCGTGAAAGGTCGGGCTCGGCTGCTGACGAAAGTATTCGCCGGCGGTGACGTGAAACACCTGACATGACGACTCGCCACCGGTGTCGGGATTCTCGTCACTACGACGACTCTCACGATCGTAGACGTAACTGAAGAGCCCGTTGTCCGGACCCACAAAGCAGTACGAACCCGCACTCACAACGATCGGCCGCCGCGTCGAGCCCACGCCGGGATCAACGACCGCCAGATGAATCGTTCCGGGAGGAAAGTCGCGATAACACGTCAGCAACGTGAACGCGCCTGACTCGATGTCCTGCGGTGGAATCTCGTGAGTGATGTCTACCAGGTAAGCCTGGGGATTGATGGTGAGGATCACTCCCTTTACTGCTGCGACAAAATAATCCGCGGTCCCGAAGTCGGTGAGTAGCGTGATAACGCGGCTGGACGTCACATCGCGCTCGTGTCGGTGGAAGTGCGAATCTTCAGGTGCTGTCCGCGGTCGAGGCGGATGTCTTTGCCGCGCTGCGTCATCACTCCGGCACTGCCTGCGCCGCCACCGATGATCGCGCCAATCGCCGCACCTTTACCGCCGCCGGCAATCGCGCCGATGATCGCGCCCACACCAGTAGCCGCGCCGACTTTCGCTGCGTCGTCTTTGGTCGAACTCGGCCCTTTGACGCCGCCTTCCGAATCGACTTCCGGCTGGTTATCACCGCCCATCGGTGCGATCTCGACCAGCTCAGCATGAAGCGGTGCGACGCGATTGTCGGGCGTGCGAATCTGATCGAACGAGAGTTGGAGTTGCGCGACGCCTTTCACTTTGCCGGGCCGTTTCACCTGAGCGATGTGGCCGTCGACGATGTAGCCGGCGTACTCGGAAGGTTCAACGACACGCGCCTGAATACGATCGCCACGCTGGCTCGCGTCAGTCGAAACCGGCGTGATTAGCTCGAGCGCAAGAATCGTGTTGCGCGGAATGGCGAGCGAGCCGTTGCCGGTGGCCGCGACGCCGGTGTTTTGATCGTTGGCTGGAGCGGTCTGATCCTTCGCCGGCGCGGAAGTAGTTTGATCGTTAACGGGAGCGCCGGTCGTGTTATTCGCCGCTGGCCCACCGGCTCCGCGACGCCGGAACCCGGCCGGAAGCGATGAATTAAACTGCTGTCGCTCGTAACCGGCGGAGTAACCCGCTTCAAAACCCTGTCGATAACCGTCGCGGTAATCCTCGATTGTTCCCCATGCTTCGTTGTAAGAACGATCCGCTCGCTGGTAGTCGTCTTTAGTTTGGTAGTCGCGCGGCGCGTTGACGGCGATGTCTTTGTAGCCGGCGGTGTAGCCGTCCGAATAGCCCGTGCGATAACCGCGCTCGAGCGCAGTCGACTGTCCTTGCGCAGACGCGGAGACGACGACCAGCGCGGCGCTAACGCAAACACTCAACAAAACGAACAGGGGAAGCTTCAGGTATTTCATGGTTATGTCCTTCCGAAGAATTTACGGCCTCGATAAAGGCGTAGTCTTGGGAGAGCCAACCTCGCAACGTGCGAATGCTACCATCGAGTACACGGATTGCACAGTGAAGAATTCCAAATTACTCCGCTTGACGCTCCAGAATGCGCGACCCTAGACTCGACTACGTCGCATAGGCCGACGCTTCGATGCCGTCTAACGCAGCATAGGTTGGGCGCAGCACAGGTTGGGCGGCCAACTAATTTGAACTTTCATGCCTGACCGCAGGATTTATCTCGATCACAGCGCCACCACGCCTGTCGATCCGCGCGTCGCGGAGGCGATGGCGCGTTCACTCACGGAAAACTTCGGCAATCCGTCGAGCGTGCACGGCTTCGGCCAGCAGGCGCGGGCCGCGGTCGATCGCGCGCGGCGCGAAGTTGCCGCGCTCCTCAACGCCAAGCCAAACGAAATCATCTTCACCTCAGGCGGCACGGAGGGAAATAATCTCGCAATTCGCGGAACCTGCGAAGCGTCGGCGGCGCACGGCCGGCACATCGTCACATCGGCGATCGAGCATCCATCGGTGCGCGGCGTTTGCAGCGCGCTGGAACAACGCGGCTGGGAAGTAACGCGTTTGCCCGTTTACGAAAACGGGATCGTTAGAGTTGACGACGTTCGCGACGCGCTGCGGCCAGACACGGTTCTGGTCAGCGTGATGCTGGCTAACAACGAGATCGGAACGATTCAACCCGTGCGCGAAATCGGCGCGCTGATTCGGGAGCGACGCGCCAATGGTCACAAACATCTCTATCTCCACACTGACGCCGTGCAAGCCGCCGGGCGTATGACTTTGAACGTCGAAGAACTCGGCTGCGATCTGCTGACACTCTCGGCGCACAAGCTGTACGCGCCGAAAGGCACGGGCGCGCTTTACGTGCGACGTGGCGTGCGGCTCGTGGGCCAAAACATCGGCGGTCACCAGGAACGCGAACGACGCGCAGGCACCGAAAACGTTCCGGGCATCGTCGCTTTCGGCGAGGCGGCGCGACTCGCGCGCGAAGAGTTGCAAGAACGGATTGCGCACGACGCGCAGTTGAGAGACCGGTTTGAAAGCAAGGTCGCGAATGTGATTCCGGATCTCGTCTTCAACGGCGACCGGACGATTAGACTACCGCACCTTTCAAACATCTCGTTTCGCTACATCGAAGGCGAGGGACTCCTGATCAATCTCGATCTGCAAGGCGTCGCGGTTTCGACCGGCTCCGCCTGTTCATCAGGCACACTCGAACCGTCGCCCGTGATCCGCGCGCTCGGCGTGAACGACGAGGTCGCGCGCGGTTCAATCCGTTTCAGTTTTGGCAAGGACAATACGGATTCGGAAGCAGATGACGTTGTTGAGGTGCTGGCCCAGGCCGTTGAACGCTTGCGCGCGCTTTCGCCGTTGAATAAGCCACGGATTATCACGGACAACACGGATAGTGTCTTACTCAGCCACGTTCAAAGATCACCTCGCTCGTCCTCGTAACGCCGGCGAGTTGCCGGAAGCGAACGCCGTCGCCGAGGAGAGCAATCCTGTTTGCGGCGATCGACTGCGTCTGTCGCTCGCGGTCCACGACAAGCGCATCGAGGCAGCGCGTTATCTCGCGTACGGCTGCCCGCCGACGCTCGTCTGTGGTTCAGTTTTGACGGAGATGATCATTGGCAAGACGATTGCGGAGGCGCTTAATCTAAAGCGGGTTGATCTGCTGAATGCCGTAGGTGGCTTGCCGTCGCGAAAGCATCATGCGGCGGCGCTGGCAATCGAAGCCCTTAACGTCGCGCTGGCGAGAGTCATGTAGACGGGGATGAAGACGGATCCGGGAGCCCGATGATGGCGCTCGATGCGCCGAAGACAATCGGTGGAGGGCTCAACGCGGCGGTGTCGCAACTGTCCTGGGCCGCCCGGGGCCGGCGGGTTCGATGGTCTTGCCGCGGTGATACTCCGGCCCGCAATACCGCTTCGGCTCCGTTCCCAAAACAAAAGTCTTCGTGCGAATGATCGGACACGTCTCAACCGCGATCAGGCCCGTCGTCGGATCGATATCGAGCGTGATCGTTCCTTCCAAACGGCTGTCGGGAACGACCGGCGGCCTGCTGCGCGGAGACGGCGACGGTGATGGAACAGGAATCGGCTCCAGCGGCAGCGGCTCGAGGCCCGGCGTGGGCTCCGGTAGTTCTTGCGGCGTCGTTTCTTCAGTCGGAGTCGCGGTCGGTTCACTTGGGCCAGTGCCGTTGATGAAATACTCGGTGCGCTTCTCGGTGTCGCCCGGCGCAGTCGGCGCACCCGTTTTCGGATTCACTTCGACCTGCTCGACGCCCGCGGGCATCTGCCAGTCGCCGCCCCACTCGGGATGTTCCGCGAGCGCGACCTGCATGAAGTCGGCCCAGATCGGCAGCGCGGAGTTGGCGCCGGTCAAACCGAGCTGCGAACCATCGTCGAAACCAACCCACACCGCGCAGACCAGGTTCGGCGTGTAGCCGGCAAACCAACCGTCACGAGAAGTTCCCGTCTTGCCGGCCAGAACGGCTTTCAAACCACGCTGCCGCACGGGCGCGGCGGTGCCGCGATTGACCACGTCTTTCATAAACGACGTCATCACGAAAGCGACGTCCGGACGCAGCACTTCATTTCGTTGCGCGGTCGGCGCCGCGATCGTGACGCCGGTACCGGTGGTGATGCGATTGATCGCGATCGGCGTCACGCGGGTGCCGAGATTAGCGAACGACGTGTAAGCGGAAGCGATCTGCAAAGGCGTCGCCTCGCTGGTGCCCAGCGCCATCGCGGGATACGCCCGCGCGGGTTTCGGCAGACCGGCCTTGGCGGCGAGACTCATCACGCGTCCAATCGTCACCTCCATTGCCACCTCCACCGTCACCACGTTGAGACTGTGAACCAGTGCGTCGCGGAGAGTCACGGGTTCGTGACTGTAGCTCTCACCAAAGTTGCCGGGTGAATATTCCTGATTGTCGTAAGTGAACGTCTTCGGTTCGTCCATGAAGGTCGTCGACGGCGTGATCACGCGCGGCACGGGATCGTAGGCCGTGTTCAGTGCGGTCGCGTAGACGAAAGGCTTGAATACCGAACCCGGCTGGCGCAGCGCATCGGCGGCGCGATTCAACTGGCTCTTCGAATAATCCCGACCACCAACCATCGCGACGATCTCGCCGGTCTTCGCGTTCATCGCCACCAGCGCCGCCTGGAGCGTGCCCGGCTCGACACGTTTTGCCTCAATCTTGTCGAGCGCGGCAAGTTGTTTCGTCAGTGCGGCGTAAGCGGCGCGCTGTAGGTCCATGTCGATGCTCGTGTAGATCCGCAGATGTTCGGTGCCGCCGCCGCCGATCATGTCGCCGAGCTGGTTCTGCACGTAGTCGACGAAGTAAGGGGCGTCGGAAACGTCGATGCGTCCTCTGACCGGCGCCACCTGCAACGGCGTTTCTTTCGCGGCGTTCGCCTCGGCAGCCGTGATCGCGCCGGCTTCAGCCATCGAGTCGAGCACCTGGTTTCGGCGCGCGGTCGCAGTTTCGATTTTTGTGTACGGGTTGTAACGGTTCGGACTGCGGATTATGCCCGCCAGAAACGCCGACTCGGCGAGATTCAGGTTGGTCACGTCTTTGTTGAAATAAGCGTTCGCCGCTTCGCCGAAGCCGTTAATCGAGAAGCCCGCCTGCTGGCCCATGTAGACCTGGTTCGCGTATAAGCCGAAGATCTGTTGTTTGCTGAGACGCGTTTCGAGGATGACGGACATGTAGGCTTCGGCGATCTTCCGGCGCCACGAGTATTCCGGCGACAGCAACAGGTTCTTCACCAGTTGCTGCGTGATGCTCGAGCCGCCCTGGCGCGCGATCGGTGAGTTTGGATCCGTGTCGTAACGACGGATAAAGGCGCGAATGATGCCCCGAACGTTTACGCCGTAATGCTCGAAGAACGAGCGGTCTTCGGTAACGGTGATGGCTTTGACGAGGTGATCCGGCAGGTCGCCGAAAGCGATTACTTTGCGCTTCGCTCGTTCCGTTCCGGTGACGGAGCTGATCAACTCCGGTTCGAGCCACGTATGATCGAGCGCGGAACGATTATCCAGATCGTAAAGCGAGCTGATTGCTTTGCCGCTGCCATTGAACTGCACTTTGACGTGCAGAAACTGTTGCCGGCCGTCCACGCTCGAGGCGCTACTCGGCTCGATCTCCAGCGTAGTGCCGATGGCTGTATAACGCCCGCGCGACGTGTCGGCCTGTTGTGTCTTTTCAACGTAGCCGGCGCGCTTGAGAAAGGCGATCAGGTCCGCTTCCGAGATGCTCTCGTTAACGCGAAGCTGTTTCGGCGCGGCGTAGATTCCCGCCGACTGCGTGAACACCTCGCCCGCGAGCAGGTTGTCGATGCGGCCCGAAAAAACGGTCCAGTAGTAGATCAGCAGGCCGAGCACGATCGCGCCGACAAACGCGACCGGAATGATCACCGGCGCGCTGAAAAAGCGACGCAGCACACGGCGCATGAAACTCGGTTCTCGTTCTTGATAGGAAACAACCCGCGGCTTGTGACCTGACGGCGGAGTGTATGGCGGCGGATAACGTACTGGCATAGACGCGACGCGGGGGAGCACCAACGAACTGTCACATATTACGCTACATTCAGCGTCTGGTTCCTTCGACCTTTAGTTTGACAGTAATAACCGCTTTCGTTAACGTGGCTTCCCTGCCGTGGCTAAGATATTAGCCGGGATTCGCCACTGTGATGCCGTTCTGCTTCGATGAGTCTACCACCCCGCCCACGTTTCCTTCTCACCAGTCGCGGCCGGATCCGTCTCGGTCTCGCTGCCGTCGGTGCGGCCATGGCTACGGGCACGATCGTGTTTCACCTGTTGGAAGGGTGGTCTATAGTTGATAGCCTTTACGTAACCGCCCAGACTTTGACCACGGTCGGGTACGGCGACGTCGCGCCACAAACTTTTTCCGGGCGAGTCTTCGCCACCGTATTCATGATGGTCGGTGTCGGCATCGTGCTTTATGCGTTAACCAGCACCGTGCAATGGATCGTCCAGTCGGAAATGCTTTTGACGTTCGGGCAATTACGCCATTCACTTAGGATGAGACAACTGCGAGATCATTTTATCATCTGTGGCGCGGGTCGCGTCGGTTCGCATCTGATTCGCGGCTTGCTCAGCACTGACGATCCCTTCATCGTCATCGAGAGCGATCGCCAGAAAGTCAACGAGCTGGTGGACCAGAATATTACCGTGCTCGTGCGCGACGCCACGCTGGAAGAAAGCCTGCGCGAAGCGGGCGTGGAACACGCGCGCGGACTCGCGACCTGCTTGCCCGATGACGCCGACAACGTTTACGTCGTGCTGACGGCTCGTGATTTGAACCCGACGCTCCACATCGTCGCGCGCGCGGCGGAAGAGCAGGCGGAAAGTAAACTGATTCGCGCCGGCGCGAATCGCGTGGTGGCGCCGACGATTATCGGGGGTCATCGCATGGCGATGGCTTTGACCAAGCCCGCTGTCGGCGATTTCCTTGACTCCGTTACCGCGAACGATCTCGAACTCGGTTTCGAGCAGCTCGAAGTTGAAGCGGGTTCGGAACTGATCGGCCGCAGACTGCGCGAGACGGTGATCCGGTCGGAGCTGAATATCGTGGTGGTGAGTATTCGCCGCAATGACGGAAAGATCATTTTCAATCCGAGCGGCGAAACGCAGATCCTGAACGGAGACATGCTCGTCGCCATCGGCAATGCCGAGTCGTTACGCAAGCTGAACGTTCTGGCGCGTAGTCGCGTTAACGCGGAGAGCGTACGTCAATGAGAGTTTTGGTGACGGGCGGTAGCGGTTACTTAGGCACGTACGTACGGCAGTTTTTCTCCGCTGACGATTTTTCCCGCCGCTCAAATCTCGACATCCGCAACAACTATGAGGCGCAGCGAGTCGGAGAGTACGACGCGATCATTCACCTCGCCGCGCACTTCGATAAAGATCCGTCCGGCGCGTCACAGTGTTTCCAGACGAACGCCGACGGCACGCGAAACGTGCTCGAGCACGTCCGCGCCGGTTCGGCGTTCATCTACGCGTCGACCAAAGACGTCTACGGCAGTCATGCCAGCGACATTGACGACGTGGCGGAGAACACGAGCACGGAATACTGCGGCCAGTCGGCGTTTGAGTGGTCGAAGTTGATGGGCGAGCAGTACGTGGAATACTACGCGAAGGCGCGCGACTTTCGGGCGTGCATCTTTCGCCTGTCGACGGTTTTTGCACGGCCGTCGGAAGGCAACGATTACGGGTTTGTCACGCACTACGTCGAGTCCATCAAGCACCGGCAACCCATTCGACTGCCGGCGAGCGTCGATCCGATCCGGGACATCCTGTACGTCGATGACTTCTCGCGCGCGTGTCGTTCGTTCATGGATTCGTCGCTTCAATTTGGGCTGTACAACCTCGGCGGCGGGCGCTTGAATGCCGTAAGTCTGCGCGGGATTATTGAACGCGTGAGTAAGATGATCGAGATCGAGCCGGTGATTGAAGAAGATCCGCGGTTGCCGGCGCCGGTGCCATTGCGCTACGTGTCGGACCTGACGCGGATCACCGGTGAACTGGGTTGGCGCCCGCAGATCAGCGTCGATGACGGGTTGCGGGTGCTTTTGTAGTTTATGACGCAGGTTCACGCCAGGGAGATAAAGCGAGTCGTCGTACGCGGGACGAACTGGGTCGGCGACTCGGTGATGACGTTACCCGCTTTGCGCGCGCTGCGAAGAGTGTTGCCGGAGGCGAAGATCACGCTCGTGGTGCGGCCGAGTGCGAAAGGGATCTTCGCGGACGTCGACTTTGTCGACGAGATCTTGATTTACGATCGGCGAAACGTTTGGTCGGTGTGGCAGCAGATAAAGGAGTGGCGGAAGCGGCAGTTTGACTTGGCGGTCTTGTTTCAAAACGCGTTTGAAGCGGCGTTGCTTCCGTTCCTCGCGGGCGTACCGTTGCGGCTTGGTTATGCGACGGAAGCGCGCCAGTCGTTGCTAACTCATCCGCTGGCGCTCCCGGATTGGCGTTCGTCGCGGCATGAAGTTTTTTATTACCTGTACTTGATCACGGCGCTGGAGCAACTGCTGTTTGGCACGAGCGAGATTTGCGAAGCCGATCCGGATGCGAGTTTGCAGATTTCCGACGCGCGCAAAGCCGAAGCGGAAAACTTGCTGCGCTCGTACGGCGTGCGTGAAGGCGAATCGGTGGTCGCGCTTTGTCCGGGATCGATTAACAGCCAGGCGAAGCGTTGGGCCGCCGAAAGCTACGCGACGCTGGCGGATAGGTTAATTGAGTCGCGGCGGCAGGTGCTGCTGATTGGCTCCGCTGACGAAGTCGACGTGAGTCGCGAAGTAACGAATCGAATGCAAAACAAACCCGTGGTGCTAACCGGCAAGACGTCACTCGACCAAATCACGGCGGTGCTTTCGCTTGTCGATCTGGTCGTGACCAACGACACCGGCCCCGCGCACATCGCGGCCGCGCTCGGCCGTCCAACGCTCGTGATCTTCGGACCGACGAATCCGCTGACCACGCGTCCGTTTGCACCCGCAGCCGAGATTCTGCGCCACCCGCCGGACTGCGCGCCGTGCATGTTGCGCGACTGTCCGATCGATCATCGTTGCATGACGGCGATCACCGTCGATGACGTATTCGAACACTCTCAGGCGCTGCTCAAGCGCGCCAGTTTTGCCAAAACCGTGAGGAGCCTGTGCGATTCGGTCGTTTGAACACGATTCGCGTGAGCAGCAGATGAAACGACCCGCACTCTTCATGGACCGCGACGGAACCATTTCCGAGGAAGTCGGCTACGTCAATCACCCTTCGCGTTTTCGCTTGTTCCCGTACACGGCGGAAGCAGTCAAGCTGCTGAACGATAACGGCTGGCTGGCGATCGTCGTGACGAATCAGGCGGGCGTCGCGCGCGGTTATTTCTCCGAAGACGTCATCATTCAGATTCACGAGCAGATTCACCGCGACCTGCAAAACTCGTCCGCGCGGCTCGACGCGATCTACTACTGCGCGCATCACCCGTCTGTCGGCGAGCCCCCGTATCGATTAGACTGCGACTGCCGCAAGCCGAGGACCGGCCTGATCGATCGCGCCAGCGCGGACTTCGAAATCGATCTCGGACGAAGCTGGATGGTCGGCGATCGTTATGGCGACGTCGAGCTCGCGCGCAACGCGGGCCTGCATGCGGCGTTTGTGTTGAGTGGCTACGGCCGCGGCGAGTGGGAGTATCAGCGGGGTTCGTGGGCATTTGAGCCGGAGCTGGTGGCGGAGGATCTGTTGGCGGCGGTGAAGACAATCGTCGAGCGAGATGCAAGAGCGACTGCTTAACATCGTCAGGCGTTTTCCGGAAAGAAGGCTGTTGGTGGTCGGCGACAGCATCGCCGACAAGTTTCTTTACGGGTCGATCGCGCGGGTGTCGCGCGAGGCGCCCGTTTTTATCTTGCGACACGAGTCGACGGAAACGCTGCCGGGGGGCGCGGCCAATTGCGCGTTGAACCTGGCGGCGCTCGGCGCGAGAGTTTCGGTAATCTCGATCGCCGGCAACGACGACGCGGGAAACGCGCTGCGCGATAAATTGCGCGCCGCCGGTGTGAACGTCGACGGGCTCGTGCTTTCAGATAAGGTGCAGACGACGACGAAGGTGCGCATCCTTGCTGGTCATGCTCACGCCACCCGGCAACAGGTCATCCGCGTTGACTACGAAGATAATCCTTTAAATGATCCGGCGCTGCGCGAAACCTTGAATAGTTCCCTGCGGGCGTCGCTGGCCGCGGCGGATGCCGCGATCATCTCGGATTACAACTACGGCCTCGTCGATCAGCGGGCGATCGAACTGGTTCGTGAGGCACAACGAGCGAAGGACATTCCGGTGTTAGTCGACTCGCGCTTTCGCCTGTCGGAGTTTGCCGGCTTCACTGCTGCGACGCCGAACGAAGACGAAGTCGAACATTTGCTCGGCGCAGCGATCGGTTCGAACCAGCAATTGGAATCAGCGGCGTCGCGTCTTCGGCGCGAACTTGAATATCAAGCGCTGCTGGTCACGCGCGGCAGTCGCGGGATGTTGTTGCTGGCCGGTGACGAGTTGCCTTTGTACATTCCGGCGGTCGGAGCGAAGCAGGCGGTGGATGGCACGGGAGCCGGCGACACTGTCATCGCGACGTTCGCACTCGCGCTTGCTTCGGGTTCGTCGTTTGTCGAAGCCGCGCACCTGGCGAATCATGCGGGCGGACTGGTCGTGATGAAACTCGGTACGGCTTCGGTGACGACCGCAGAACTCGAGCATTCAATCAATGATCTTGAGTCGTGACGAACTCGTGGCGCGAATCGACGCGGATCGGAAAAACGGATCGCGGGTCGTTTTGGCGAACGGTTGCTTCGACGTGTTGCACGTCGGACATGTCAGGTATTTGGCGGGTGCGCGTGAACTCGGCGATATTTTGGTTGTCGGCGTGAATTCCGACGCGCAAGTCGAGCGGCTCAAAGGCGCCGGGCGGCCGATCCTGTCTGCGATGGAGCGGGCTGAGCTGGTTGATGCGCTCGAACCCGTGACTTATGTGACGGTTTTCGACGAACCGACCGTGGAGGAGTTGCTGCTGGTGTTGAAGCCGGACGTCCATGCGAAAGGCACGGATTACACCGAGGACACTGTGCCGGAACGTGACGTGGTACGATCCTACGGCGGGCGAGTGGCCATTGTCGGCGACCCGAAAGATCATTCGACTTCGGCTATTCTGGCGCGACTCGCGAAAGGAGATTGAAGCTATAAAACTCACGACCATTTTGTTAGCGCTTGGGATCTTCGCCGCGGGGATCGGCGCACCTGGGACTGGAGCATTCACGCAAAGCAGGCCGGCTCGCTTCAACCCGGACGGCGCGTTCTGGCTAATCGGCCAACCGCCCGACGGTTTTTCGGATTTCGACAGCATCAATCTGAACGGTCGGCGTCTGCGGCGGCTGCCCACCCAAGCGCTGCATCTGAACACGGGCAAGATATTTCACTACAAGACCCTCGTCGTGAAACGCGACGACTTCAGTTTCACGACCGCAACGATTGGCGGCGTTTACTACACCTTCGCCGGAAAATTCCTGCGGGGCGGCGTCTTTGCCGAACAAGACCTGAACGACGAGCAGCCCGTGCTCGAAGGCGTGTTGGTGAAGTATAAGAACGGGCAAAAAGTTGCCGAAGCGAAACTAAAGTTCAGTTACTTTGGCGGCACCTAGGTTTTAAGAATGCGTGTTCTCATCGTCAAGTTGGGTAGTATCGGCGACATTGTTCACACTCTGCCGGCGCTCGCCGCACTGCGCGCCGGCCTGCCCCAGGCCGAGATTTCGTGGGTCGCGGAACGGTCGTCCTCGGAAATTTTGAAAGACAACCCGATTTTAGATCGCCTCATCGAAGTCGACACGAAGGCGTTGAGGCGCGGGCTGATGTCTGGGGAGACGCTGCGGGCACCGCGCCAGCAGTTACGTCGGTTACGCGCCTCAGCCTTCGATGTCGCTTTAGACTTCCAGGGCTTAATCAAATCAGCTTCGATAGCGCGCCTCTCGGGCGCGCGACGTGTTTTTGGCTACGCGCGCGCCGGACTGCGCGAGCCCGCCAGCACCGTGTTTCTCTCGAAGCGAATCGCCATCCCGCCGCACACCCACGTCATTCGCAAAGCGCTGCTCCTGCTGCAAGGCGCGCTGGGAATCTCCGCGCCGCCGGAACTCTCGTTTCCCATCGGCGTCACGCGAGAGGCCGAGGCGGAGGCCGAACGCGCGTCCGAAGGCACTGGCGGAAATTACGCGATATTAAATCCCGGCGGGGGATGGCCGACGAAGTTGTGGAACGCGGAAAAATTTGGCGGATTGAGCGACCTGCTCTGGACGGAATACGGAATGCGATCATTGGTGACGTACGGGCCGGGTGAAGAGGAACTTGCCGAACGAGTGGCGGCGTCTTCCGAGTCGGGCAAGGCGATTCCCGTTCGTCTTTCGCTGAAAGGCTTTTATTCACTCGCGAAACGCGCGCGAGTTTACGTCGGCGGCGACACTGGCCCAACACACATCGCAGTCGCGGCCGGCGCGCCGATCGTCGGACTGTTTGGGCCGACCGAGTGGTGGCGCAACGGCAGTCCTTATTCAGCAGACATCTGCGTCGAACGAAACGACATTGACTGCCGCGTTGATTGTCACCGGCGCGCGTGCTCAAAATGGATCTGCATGGACATCGACGTCGGGCGTGTGTTCGAAGCCGTGGCGCGGAGATTACAGATCGTCGAGTCAAGCGTGTCTCTCACTCAGCCCTTTGCCGAGAGCGGCCGACGCGCATCTTCGTCAGACTCGATGCGCTAAGTTTGTTATGCCGGAACGAAGAGGCGGAACGTGGATTCAGCGCTGGCGAGTGCCGCTCGGTTTTTTGTGCGCCGCAGTGTTTTTGCTGCTCGCCCGACCGACGCGTGGTGCGCTGCTCGTGGGCGCAGGCGTTTCGCTGCTCGGACTGGCGATTCGCGCGTGGGCCGCGGGTTACATCCGCAAGAACGACGAACTTGCGGTGTTTGGGCCATACGCCTTCACCCGCAATCCGCTTTATTTCGGTAGCTTCCTGCTCGGCCTCGGGTTTACGATTGCGTCGGGCCGGCTGGTGTTGGGCCTGTTGTTCGTGGCCCTGTTTGTTGGCATCTATTTACCCGTGATGGGCGTCGAAGCCACGACACTGGCGCAGCTCTTTCCAACAGACTATGCGATGTACAAGCGGTCGGTGCCGCTGTTTTTTCCCCGGCTGACGCCGTTTCGCGAGCACAACTCGCTGCCGGTGAAGTTCGACAGTTCGCTTTACTTTCGGTACCGGGAGTATCGTGCAGCGCTGGGGTTGGTAATTGCCTGGGGATTGCTCCTTATTAAGACTTACTACCAGTAAAGACCTTGAGAACACGAACGACAAGCACCCTACTCCTGTCGCTCACGCTCGCGATTGTCGCGTTTAATCTCCCCACGGGCCACGCGCAAAAAGCCACTTCGCCTACCAGCACACGCCCGTTCGGACCCGTCGAAGAGCTCCACTTCGAAGCCGAGTTCTCGCGCGCGCTAATTAGGAAGCTCGATGTCGCCGACATAAAGTTTCGCGCCACCAACAAGCCTGAGGGAGACTCGTACGCGCTAACCTTCAACGCCGAGATTAAAAGCAAAGGCTTTTTCACGCGCCTGTTCAATTTGAACTTCCGCGAAGTGGTCGAATCGATCGTTGAGCCATTCACCTTCACGGTCACGAAAACGACGATTCTCGACGAACAAGGAAAACGCGTGCGCCAGACTGAATCTACCTTCGACAGATCGAAAGGCACGATGACCTGGACCCTGCGCGATCCAAACAATCCGGCCAGCGAGCCGCGCCAGGCCACCACCGAGTTCTCCGGCACTGAACTCCAGGACGTTCTCTCGGCCATCTATTTCATCCGCACGAAGCCGCTCGAAATCGGCAAGAGCTTCGACATCCACATCGGCGACGGCGGCCGCGTCTACACGATTCCGATCAAAGTCATCGACAAGAAGCGAATGAAGACGGTGCTCGGACGCGTCGACGCGCTGCGAGTAAGCGCGGAGTTGTTTGGTCCGCAGCGGTTGATGGACGAGGAAAAGGGCGAGTTCTACATTTGGGTGACCGACGACGCGCGCCACATTCCCGTCAGCGGTCAGGTCAAAACCGATTACGGCACCTTCGACATCAAGTTGAAGCGTGTCATCACCAGCCCTCCTGCCGTAAAGTAGCTTCCGTTTAATCCTTTCGAGTGATGCGCGAGCCGTTAATTATTGGTCATCGGGGTGCGTCTGCCGTTGCGCTCGAGAACACCATCGACGCCTTCGAGGCGGCGATTGCTGCGGGCGCGGATGGGATCGAGTTTGACGTGCGGCTGAGCAGCGACGGCGTGCCGGTGATCATTCACGACGACACGTTGTCGCGAACTCACGGCGTGCGCCGGCGTGTCGTTGACTTGAGTGCGGCGGAGTTGAGCAGCATCGGTGTTCCCAGTTTGCGAGAGCTGTTTGAGTTGATGGCCGGAAACAATTTGCTGCTGTGTTTGGAGATCAAATCGCGGGAACCGAAGTTGCCCGAGCTTTGTTGCCGGATGGTGCGGGAGTTTGGGTTTGCAGAGCGCGTGATTGTTGAGTGTTTCGACCTGGCATTACTGAAAGATGTGGATCTCAAAAGGGCGGCGTTGTTTGACTCAAGGATGTACACGGAGCAAAGCATCATCGATCGGAGTTTGGCAGTCGGCGCTACCGTGCTCGCGCTCCATCACCGGCTTGTGAAGCCGAAGCTCGTTGAGACCGCGAAAGCGGTGGGCCTGACGGTTGTTGTCTGGACCGTCGATGACCCTGTTTGGGTGGCGCGAGCGCGCACGATGGGCATTCAAGCCTTGATCACAAACGACCCGGCGAGGATGCTTAAGACATGACCCGCTCCCCGGCCCCATTCAACCGGTTCTTCGTCTCGACCGACTTCTCAGTTTCATATCGACGCGCCAAACAACTTCAATGGCAAACCCACGCGACCGCTGGTTACTCGCTCCTCGCCCCGCTTCATGGACAACTTGCTTACGAAGTTGACGGCAAGTCGCTTCAACTGCAAGCCCCGCAATTCGTACTGTTCGAACCAAACATCAGCATCAGTGCGAACGCGCAACGTGCCGAACTACTCTTCCTTACCTTCTCGGCATCGCTCGTGATGCAACACGCCGCCACGATGCACCTGATTCCGCCGAAGTCTACGGTCGCGTTTCGCCCGGAACACCTCAGCGGCGATGAACGACTCGACAGCTTGTTGGCGCAGTTCGTCGCTGAGCTGATTGACGAAAAACCCGGCAAGGAGATCGTGATGCACGCGCTTGTCGAACAACTGCTGGTTCACGTGTTGCGAAACTACGCTCAGCCGCGGCGCTCGGAAGAGCTGGAACTCTCGCGCGCCGGTCTCGTCGACCGACGTATTCGTCGCTCGGTCGAGTTGATGCACACGCAGCTCGATCAGGACCTGACTTTGAAAGCGCTGGCAGCGGCGTCTTATCTTTCGCCGTTTCACTTCGCACGCCTGTTCAAGAAACTCACCGGCTCAACCCCACACAACTACCTCGCCGGAATTCGCGCTGAGCGAGCGCAACTGCTGCTCGCCGACACCGAACTCTCCGTGACTGAGATCGGCGCGCGCGTTGGTTATCTCAGCGCCAGTCATTTCACCAAAGCATTTCGACTCGCCACCGGCACAACGCCGCGCGAATTTCGCAAAGCGCTCATCTCTTCCAACCACAGTTAGCAAACGAGCGCCAATAATGCGCAAGATCCGTCGGTTCGGTTCTCTTAGCGGCGAGTATTATCGTTTCGAAAACTTTGAGGAGAAACGCGAATGCCTGTTGCCAAGCAAGCGGAGATTAGCCCGGCTGAAGGAAAACTCGGGGTGCTGCTCGTCGGTCTCGGCGCCGTGAGTACGACGTTCATTGCCGGCGTTGAAGCGATCAAGAAAGGTTTTGCGCAGCCGATCGGCAGCCTCACGCAGATGGGCACGATCCGTCTTGGCAAGCGAACCGACAACCGCGTTCCGCTGATCAAAGACTTCGTGCCGCTGGCGGATCTGAAAGATCTCGTCTTCGGCGCGTGGGACATCTTTCCCGACTCAGCTTACGATGCCGCGCTGAACGCCGGCGTCCTCGAAAAAGAATTGCTCGCGCAACTCAAGGAACCGCTGCGCAAGATCAAACCGATGCAGGCGGTGTTTGATCAGTCTTACGTCAAACGCCTCAGCGGCACCAACGTGAAATCCGGCAAGACGAAGTTTGACCTCGCGCAACAGCTCATCGACGAGATTGCCGACTGGAAAAAGAAGAACAAGTGTTCGCGCGTGGTGATGATCTGGGCCGCGTCGACGGAAGTGTTTTTGAAACCGCATCCGGTGCACAAGACGCTCGACTCGTTTGAAAAAGCGATGAAGGAAAACCACAAGGCGATCGCGCCGTCGATGATCTACGCGTATGCGGCGTTGAAGTCGGGAGTTCCTTTCGCGAATGGCGCGCCGAATCTGACCGTCGACCTTCCGGCGCTGATGAATCTCGCCGACCAGAACCGGCTGGCGATCTGCGGCAAGGATTTCAAGACCGGGCAGACGTTGATGAAGACGATCATCGCGCCAGGTTTGAAGTCGCGCATGCTCGGTTTGCATGGCTGGTACTCGACAAACATTCTCGGCAATCGCGACGGCGAAGTGCTCGACGATCCCGACTCTTTTAAGACGAAAGAGGAGTCGAAGTTGTCGGTGCTCGAATACATCCTGCAACCGGAAGTTTACCCGGATCTTTACAAGGACTTCTCGCACGTCGTGCGCATCAACTATTACCCGCCGCGCGGCGACAACAAGGAAGGCTGGGATAACATCGACATCTTCGGCTGGCTTGGTTATCCGATGCAGATCAAGATCGACTTTCTGTGTCGTGACTCGATCCTGGCAGCGCCGATCGTTCTGGACCTGGCTCTGTTTCTGGATTTGGCGCAGCGCTCGGGAATGAAGGGCGTGCAGGAGTGGCTCTCGTTCTACTTCAAATCTCCGCAAACCGCACCCGGGCTTTATCCCGAACATGACGTCTTCATTCAGTTGATGAAACTCAAAAACACGCTCCGTCACCTGCGCGGCGAGGATCTCATCACTCACCTCGGACTCGAGTATTACGATTAGCGACCTTTTGATTCATGCACTACTGAAAACGTGCAACTCGCTGCTGTGAGGTAGCGCGACTACAACTATTTGTCAGTCGTGTCTTGACACGAAATGTCAGGCAACCCGTGCGCGGTTGCCTGCACAATCAGCTCTCCACCGAGCGATGACGAAATATTTTCGGTGACATTCGCGGCAGACTTGTATATATAGCTTTCGTCTTGAACAGTGTTTCGGCGGCGAAACGCCGGCAGGAAACTTCCATTCTTTCAGGAGCATCAATTCAACGTGCGGATCGTTCCTTGCAAGTAACCGAACGGGCCACTAGTTTTCGGCCTGTGAATCGGAAAGTCACCCGACGGAACGGCAAGGAGCCAAGCCGATGTTAGCTGAGATGGATATGACAAGAGCGATGAACACCCCGGGTACGATTTTCCTCGATCCCGATCAAAAGAGCCCGCGCGCTCAGGATTTCGAAGAGCGGCTGACGGCTCGTATCGTTGGTCAAGAACGCGCCGTGAGGCGCATGAGTGGTCTTTACCAGATTTTTCTGGCGGGCATGAATCCGCCGAACCGCCCGATCGGCACCATGCTGTTTCTTGGCCCAACCGGTTCGGGAAAAACGCGCGTGATCGAAGCGGCCGCCGAAGTGCTTTATGGCGACCCCAACGCCGTCGTCAAGATCGATTGCGCGGAGTTCCAGCATTCACACGAGATTGCCAAACTGATTGGCTCGCCTCCGGGTTATCTCGGCCATCGCGAAACGTCGCCGATGCTGACCCAGGAGAACCTCGATCGCATGCACACGGACGACTTGAAAGTCTCGCTGGTGCTGTTCGACGAGATCGAGAAAGCGTCAGACAGCTTGTGGCAACTGCTGCTCGGCATTCTCGATAAAGCTACGTTGACGTTAGGCGACAATCGTCGCGTCGACTTTTCGAAGTCGATGGTCATCATGACTTCGAACCTCGGTGCGCGCGAGATGTCGGAGTTGATTTCCGGCGGTATCGGTTTCGCGCCCGGCAAAGGTGCGAAGTCGCCCAACGATACGGAAGTCGATCAGAAGATTTACCGCACCGCAGTCGAAGCGGCACGACGCAAGTTTTCGCCGGAGTTTATGAACCGCATCGACAAGGTCGTGGTCTTCCGCTCGTTGAAAGAACATCACCTGCGGCAGATTCTCGATCTCGAGCTGCAAGCGGTGCAGGACCGGATCATGCAGTCGGCGGGAACCAAGTTTGTCTTTCAGTGTTCCGACACGGCGAAAGACATGCTGATGAAGGAAGGTCTTGATTACAAATACGGCGCGCGACATTTGAAGCGCGCGGTGGAAAGATTTCTGGTCTATCCCCTGTCGAACCTCGTCGCCACTGGCCAGATCGGATTGGGGGACCTGGTGCACGTCGACGTCGACGGCATACGCAACAGGCTGGTCTTCTCGAAGAGTTCGGGTGGCGCTTTGATTCACGAAGTGGCGCAGGGCGCGGCGGCCTCGGATGTTTCGGCTGAGACGTTGTCGGGCGGAGTTGGTTTGCCGATTCCGCAGGCTTCGAAGGCCGCGAAGAAGGGTCAGGGCCGAGAGAAGACGGATAGTTAAGGCGTAGATCCGCGGCTGAGGTTTTGGAGCGCCTGAAAAGCGAGCTGGGCCAGAAACGGATCTTCACTAATTGAAGCAGAACGTAGCGCCGGGATTGCGGCCGGGTCTCCAATGAGGCCCAAAGAGCGCGCCGCTTCCCGGCGTACGTCTTGGGGGAACATTTCATTATTCAGTGCTGCGATCAGGGCCGGAGTAGCGGCTCTGTTTTTTATTTGCCCCAGCGCGACTGCGGACGCACGCAACACAAACGGGTTCTTTTCCGGTTTGAGTTTGCCTTTTGCCGGCGCAGAGAGTTGTGGCGCAAGCACGGTCGCGAGCGGAACCACCGCGTTCTCGTCGCCAATCATGCCGAGCGCCACGGCGGCCGCGCCGCGCACACCGTCTTCTTTGTCGGTCAGTAAATGATCGATCAGCGATGTGGTTGCCGTGCGGCTGCGCGTCGCGCCGAGTGCGTAAGCCACTTCCCGACGCACGAACTCGTCCTTGTCGTTGAGCAACGGCAACAGCGCCGCGGCTGTTTCAGCCGGATCGAGTGACAGGATCGCTTTCGCCGCAGTGACGCGAATTATTGGCGATGGATCCGACAGCAGCGGCAGCGCGACCCGCGAGGCCGCCGCGCGATGCATCGCACCGAGTCGCATCAACGCGTCGCGACGCTCTTCTTCGCTACTTGAACTGAGACGTTCCTGCTGCTTCGCGATTGCTGCCTGAACTGGAGTGAGATTTTGCGTGGACTGCGCGCGTGCGAACGGCGCCACGAGGGTCAAAAACAAAACAACTGTCACGCCCGCGATCAGCTCCGCCGGCGAAACAGTTGATTTCTTTCCGTGCCCTTCCCGCATTCAGAGATAAGCGCCGACTCGCGCCGCCGCTCGCTTTTCTGCTTTGCGGCGTACGGCCTCCCACTCAAACGCCTGGCGCGCACGCTGGTTCTCAAGGGCGTCAGCCAACACTGATAACACCTCGTCTTCCCAGGTCGGGGAAACCGTTTTCGAACGGCGCGTCGATTCGATTGTCGAAATGTAATCCAAAACCTCGCGCACCTCGGCGTCATTCAGCGTCTCGAGTTTCTGAACGAGAAACTGGCGCTGGCTCACTGTTCTGCCCATGGCCGTGCTCCTTTCGGGGCGACGAGTTGGTTGTTGAAGGGGCGGGCAGCAATATACACGACCAAAAACCGGTGAAGCAAGAATTTCGGCCAATTGAAAACAGGCTGGAGTTAGTCGATGCGCGAAGCGATGCCGTGAACGGTATCAACAATCAGCACGGCAATCGGCGGGTAAACGATGAGATCGGGAATCAACAACGCGGCCCACGTGTAGGCCAGCATGCTCGACTGCACCATGCCTGCGCGATGCCGGAACAGCAGCGTGATGTCCATAAAGAAGTCCTGGGTGTGCCAGCCGATGTAAAGCCCGATGCCGACGCTGAGCGCGTAACCGACCAGCAAAAACGTGTATGCCGAAAAGCGCGTAAACGGCTGCTCCGGCTCACTGTCGCCGCGGATGATCGAATCGGTAAACAGCCGGGGCTTGTACGTGTAGTGAGCGAGGTATTCACGCAAGCGGTTCGCGAGATGCCAAACGCCCATCACGAACAACGTGAGCACGATTACTTTTCCCCACGTCGAAAACACGGTCCAAAGCTGCGGCCGCATCATCGCTAGAAAGAAAGTCGACAGAAACAGTGAAACGGTCGTGAACACGGCGCGCTGGCGTTCCCGGTTTTCCAGGCGATCGCGCTCTAAAACCTGGTCGACCAGGCGGTCCCACTTCGCCTGCACGGCGAGATTACGGGCGCGTTTCGCGTGCGGATTGTTCGAATCGAGAATCGAGTAGCTGCGGTTCTTCTGCGCGCGCAACTGGTCGTCGTAGTAAGCGCGCTCCTGCGGATCGATCAGCGTGTGATACGCCTTCGAAAGGAGGGCAAACTGGCGCCCGGCTTCGGAGTCTGGATTCAGATCGGGGTGGCTTTTGCGCGCAAGCTTCCGGTAAGCCGATTTGATTTCGACTTGGGTGGCATTGGTCTTAACGCCCAGAACTTTGTAGTAGTCGATCACTGTGCTTCTGCTACTCCTTGAAAGCCAGCGATGAATGCCAGGGCTGCCTGTGAACCGCTAGGCCGGAAAATTATAACACCTCACGCAAGCCTTTAACTGACGTTGGTGCTACTCAGATGATTGATTTTGGTTTGGGGGGTGCCAAAGGGGAGCCGGGATAATAACCTCGAGCGGCATTCGAGGGGGCGAGGACTCATGAATAAGGCGACTCGCACCCTTTGGCGATTGCTGCCTCACATTACAACCGCCATGCCACCGGCCCATCTTGCAAAATCCGCCCAAAAACAACTAACCGCTTCGTACGACACCGCACAAGTGTCAACTACCGGCGACACTCGTGTCTACGACTAATTACACCTCACTTCGCACTCGCCCGGTCCACGATCCGAAGCAGCGTGCGGAGCGCGATTCCGGTTGGACCTTTCGACCGGTACGGCTTTGGTTCGTCACCCCACGCCGTGCCCGCGATGTCGAGATGCGCCCATGCGATGCCGTCCGTAAACTCCTTAATAAAGGCCGCTGCCGTAATCGTCCCGGCCTTGCGACCGCCAACGTTCTTGATGTCTGCGATGTCCGACTTGATCTGCTTCGAGTATTCCTTGTCGAGCGGCAACTGCCAGAACTTCTCGCCAACTTCGCGCCCGGCGGAAATGATCTCGTCGATGAGCTGCTGGTCCGTTCCGAGCACGGCGGCGTTCACGTCCCCGAGGGCAATCGAGACCGCGCCGGTGAGCGTTGCCATGTCGATCACCTTCGTGGCGCCGAGTTTTTTCGCGTAGGCGATCGCGTCCGCCAGAATCAAACGGCCCTCGGCGTCGGTGTTGATGATCTCGATCGTCTTGCCCGTCATCGCCTTCACGACGTCGCCGGGTTTTGTCGCCTTGCCCGACGGAAGATTTTCCGTGCACGGCGCCACACCCAGAATCGGAATCGGTGGTTTGAGCTGCGCGATCGCTCGCATCGCGCCCATCACGGTCGCGGCGCCCGTCATGTCGTACTTCATCAACTCCATGTTCTCGCCGGGCTTCAACGAAATGCCGCCCGAATCGAACGTCACGCCTTTACCCACAAATGCCAGCAACTCTTTGCCGTCGCCGGCGAAATTCGCGGGCGTGTACTTCAAAATGATCAACTGCGCGGGCTGTTCCGAACCGCGGGCGACACTGAGCAAAGAACCCATGCCTTCCTGTTCCATGCGTGCTTCGTCAAGCACGTCGACACTCAGGCCAAATTGTTCGGCGATTTCGCGCGCGCGTGCGGCCATGTCCGTCGGGGTCATGTAGCCGCCGGGCTCGTTGGCCAGATCGCGGGTGAAGTTGATCGACTCACCGACGACGCTGCCGGCTTTCACGCCGCGATCGAGCGCTTCCAGATCTCCTCCATGAATCGCAAGAACCAATCGATCGACCGTTTTCTGTTCCTTCTCAACCGTCCGATACTTGTCAGGATCAAACAGCGCGATATACGCGCCTTCAATAGCTCTTCTCGCTGTTTCCTCGTCGTTGCCGGAGACGCGCGGAACGACGGCAATCGACTTCACGTTCTTGCTGCGCAACGAACGCACGGCCGTGCCGGCCATCTGCGAAACTTGCGGGCTCTTGTATTCCTTCTCTTCTCCGACGCCGACCAGCAACAGCCGGCGAAACTTGAACTTGTTCTCTCCGACGAGATGAAAGTAGGCGGTTTCGCCTTCTTTGCCGGAAAACTCTTCCGCCTCGACGGCAGAGCGGACCAGCCCGCCGGAAAGATCGTCGAGGTTTTTCAAGAAGCCTTCACTGGGCTTCTCATCTTTATAAACAGCAACCGCGAGAGCCTGAACGTCCAGCTCTTCTATCGAACCTCGGTTGGCTTCAACTTGCATGTGAGTGGCTTCTCCTGGGATCTGAAATGCAGAAAGCTTCTTTCGTACCTCGAACTGGTTTCGTTACGGCTCAGCCGCCGGATGTGCGGCGTGGCTTCGCCTCGCCGTCCTACCGATTGCGCTCTTTTAGTTGCGCTCGTGTTTCTCGTTCCACCGTTCGCTTCAGTTCGGCCTCGCGCTTGTCGTAGAGCTTCTTGCCGCGCGCGACTCCCACTTCAATCTTGATCCGGCGGT
>Ga0081539_10001445_pt1 | contig 40644 bp, 37 predicted proteins | sample TabmetS4T2R2_FD_71023 | JGI IMG/M metagenome (GOLD analysis project Ga0081539, IMG submission 71023) | Tabebuia heterophylla rhizosphere microbial communities from the University of Puerto Rico - S4T2R2 | ecosystem: Host-associated > Plants > Roots > Rhizosphere ... | reverse complement strand
GTGGGGGGGCAGATCAGGGCCCCCGAGGGGGCTATCTTCGATCCATCCGGCGACCAGGAGGGCTCGCGGGCGGAGCCGTTGTGGTAGTAGCCGGGGGAGTTGGGGCACTGCGGCAGGGAGTTCTCGGGGGTGAGGTTGGTCTGCGCTAAACCATCGGCGTTCATGACGTAGACGCAGGTGGCGTCGGATGCGCCGGCGCCTCCGGCGCATCCGACGCGGGTGTAGGCGATCCTGCCGTCCGGCGAGTAGGCCGGGTCGCGTTCGGCAAAGGACGCGGTCTTCGTGAGGTTCCTCGGCCCAGAACCATCCGCGTTCATCTCCCAGATGTCATCGTTGCGGACGAAGGCGATCCTGGTTCCGTCAGCGGAGAAGGTGGGATCCGCATCCGTCTCCACGCCGTCCGTCAGCGCCCGCTTTCCTGAGCTGTCGGCGTTCATGATCCAGATGCCGCGCAGAAACTCGTATGCAATGCGGGACCCATCCGGCGAGTAGGTTGGGTTGTCCTCGGCGTTGTAGTTGGTGGTCAGCTGGACCCTGTTGGAGCCATCCGGGTTCATGGTCCACACGTCGCCGTTGTTGTAGAAAGCGATGCGGCCGTTGTTCCCGGCGTAGGTGGCTTCAGCGGGCCTCGTTCCCGCCGAGAACGCCAGCAACGCCGTCAGGGTCTTCGCCGGGCTGATCTTCGGGGTCCTGTCTTCCGGGTGTCTCGACTGCGTCCAGTCTGCGGCGAAGCCCGGTAATGGACCATTCACACCGCCCCTACGCTCGGGCATGAGGGCGCGGTTTGGGGGCGGCGTAGGAGTGAGTACGCTCTTGCCGACACAAAAAGAGCCGGGATCGTCAACGACCCCGGCCCGGTAGATATTCTGTCTTGATCTGTTACGGGCAGCTACTGGCGGAGAAGGTATAGTTCTCGTCGTAGACGCCAGCGCAGGCGCTCACGCCGCTGGCTGGTCCGCCCTGGAGGCGGGAAGCCTCGATCTTGACGTTTGCCCCGCCCGTGGCGTTAACGGTATTGGCCGCACCCCGGATAACGGAGTTGTCGATCCGCACGTCGTCGTACTTCCCGATGCCGGGTTCGGCGGCCCGGACGCCGATGCTCGTGCCGCCATCGGCCTCTATCCTGCTGCCGGAGATCTCCGAGTCGACATCACTGTTGTATATGCCGGTGCTGTTCGCCCCGCCCGAGACGGAGACCTTGAAGTTCTGCCAGGTAAGAAGGTCGAAGCCGCCTACGCCGTCCCTTGTGTGGACGCCGTAGTTGTTGCCGCCTCCGGAGATATTGACCCTCACGTCCGTCGCCCGCACGTCGTAGTCGAAGGTTGTGATCCCGTAGTGGTCGCCGCCGCCCTCGGAGATCGAGATGCCCACGTCAGAGAGGGTAACGGTGTCGTGACCGCCGACGCCGTCCGTGTTCTCGATTCCGCGCTTCTCGCCGCCCGTCCCGGAGAGGAAGATGTCCGTATCCCTGATCGTGACTGTGGAGTTGTAGTTCTGGATGCCCGTCTTCTTGCCTGCGGCGCCCGTTGCCTGGACGGTCGTCTCCGACATGCTGGGCGAGGCCGAGGCGTTGACGATGCCGCGGCTGCCGAGCGTTCCGCCCGAGGCCCGCGCCGTGACGTGCGTGATGACCGGGGAGGCGAAGTCGTTGCGGATGGCCGTAGCGTAGTCTCCGCCGCCGGTTTCCTCCACCGTGAGGTAACGCAGCCCGGCGTTGCTCGCGCCCGTGAGGGTATTGTGGTTGGTCCGGCGGGGTGGTGGCAGGCCCGACCCGGAGATCCAGGGCCGTCCCAGCGCCGTTGTTGTCCACTGTCAGCATCGTGCTGGAGACGCTACCGATGAGCTTGCTCACAGCGTCTACGGTGTTCGACTTGCCGAGGTTGAAGGTGGCGCCTACTCCCGTTCCCGCAACGGCCGTGGTGGCCACCCCGAACACTACGGCCAGCATCACAGCGAAACCCGTGGCGAGGGCCGTTCCACGAGCGATCCTCAACGTACCCCGGACGATTTTCCTGAACATAGTGCCTCCCTTTCCGTTCTGGTTTCTGCAACGCGTCCAGTGTGCCGCCCGGCGTCGTAAGTCCCCGTCCACACCACCCCCACTCTCGGAAGTGTGGGCAAAGTGTGGGAGAGGCGTGGAATCTCCTATGAGAAGACAGGGGTTCCAGAAAATTACCCGCGCGAAGATGCGTCTGGGAGGTGGATCTATGTAGACTTGGACCTGAGCTTTCGGACACAGTCGAGACCCGGGACGGTTTGAGATATGGGCGCGACGCATGGGACTACGTTTGGCGAGAGGTTGAGGCATCTGCGGGAGGCGGCGGGCCTGACGCAGGAGGAACTGGCCGCCGGGGCCGGCATGACCGGCAAGGGCATCGGCGCGCTGGAGCGCGGCGAGCGGAAGCGGCCATACCCCCACACCGTTCGCTCCCTCGCCGACGCCCTGGGACTGCCGGATGAGGAACGCGCCGCACTCCTCGCCCTCGTACCCCGGCGGAGCCAGGAAGAGTCCGAACCCAGAATAGAAGCCACACCGGAGCCGGAATCCCCGTCGCTGGAGACTCTGGTGGCGCGGCTTCCAGAGCCCGCAACGCCGCTTGTTGGCCGCGAACGCGAGCTACGGGAGATCCAGAACCTCCTGGGCCGTCCCGGCACCCGGCTCCTGACGCTCACGGGAACCGGCGGCATAGGCAAGACCCGGCTGGCACTGGAAGCGGCCCGCCGGACGCGGGAATATTTCCCGGACGGCGTCGTATTCGTCGCACTCGCCCCCATTGCGGATACGGCCCTCGTGCCGCTCGCCATCTCCCAGGCCCTGGGATTGAAGGAGTCGCTGAAGCTCTCACCGCTCGACGCCGCCAGGGAGCATCTGCGCGATAAGTGGCTGCTGCTCCTTATCGACAACTTCGAGCACGTTTCCGGGGCGTCGCGGGATGTGATCTCCCTTCTAGAAGGCTGTCCGGATCTCACCGTGTTCGTCACCAGCCGCGCGCCGTTGAGGGTCAGGAGCGAACAGGAGTACCCCGTGTCTCCCCTGGCCCTCCCCATCTCGACGGTCTCCCAGGCGCCCGAAGCGGTCCTCGAGTCTCCCTCGGGCCGTTTGTTCATAGGCCGTGCCCAGGCGGCCTCCCCAGCCTTCCAGGTTACCGCCCAGAACGCCGGGGCGGTGGCCACGATCTGCTGGCGGCTGGACGGACTCCCCCTAGCCATCGAACTCGCTGCCGCCAAGTCCAGGTTCCTCGATCCGGCCTCCCTGCTCACGCGGCTGGATCGGACGCTCTCCGGCGGTTGGGCGCGCGACCTGCCCGAGAGGCAGCAGACCATGAACTCTACGCTCGACTGGAGCCACGACCTGCTCGCAGCGGAAGAGAAGATCCTGTTCCGCCGTCTCTCCATCTTTACCGGCGGGTTCACGCTGGATGCGGCGGAAGAACTGGGCGAGGAGGAGAGCGGCGGAGACGTTCTGGACGCGCTCGGACGGCTGGTCGAACAGTCATTGGTGCTGGCCGAGATCAGAGAAGGCCAGATGCGCTACCGGATGCTGGAACCTGTGCGTCAGTACGCGCTAGAGAAGTCGAAAGAAGCCAACGAAACGGAAGAACTGCGCCGGAGGCACGCAGAATACTTCCTTGGCCTCGCCGAAGACGCGGATCTGGGTATGGCCGGGCCGCTGCATTCCAGGTGGTTGAATACGCTCGAAGCTGAGCACGGCAACCTGCGCGCAGCACTATCGTGGGCGGTGGAGCGCGGGGAGACGGAGACGACGCTGCGGCTCGCAGGCGCTTTGAGGATCTTCTGGCAAACGCGAGGCTATCTGGTCGAGGGACGCGGCTGGATGGACCGGGCGCTCGCGCTCGAGGGCGGGGGCCGGAGCGTGGATGCGGCGAGGGCGAAGACCCTGATCGGGGTCGGTTGGATCTCGATCTTCGAGGGCGACTACGAGCTTGCCAAAGAGAGCCTCGAAGAGAGCCTCGTCCTCTATCGCGCCCTCCAAGACACAGAAGGCATCGCCTCGGCCCTGACGCACCTCGGATACGTGGCAACGTTGGGACAGTACCCGGGCATCCCGGTCGCGGAGGTGCTCGAAGAGGCCATGAGCCTGAAACCACTGCTGCGGGACAAACGCACCCTGGCGCACCTTTCGATCTTCTCCGGGCTGGTGGCCGCCGCAGGCGGTGACGTTGCGGGGGCGCTGGGACCGCACGAAGAGGCCCTGGCGCTCTTCCGGGAGGTGAGCGACGACTGGGGGGTGAAGATCTGCCTTACAAACCTCGGCCTCCTCTACCTGAACATCGGCGACCTCGCCTGTAGCTCCGAATCGCTACGCGAGAACCTCAAGCTGTCCTATGACACGGACGACAAACTGCCCATGCAGTACAGCCTCCTCGGCCTTGCCTCCCTGTCTGCCCTAGGAGGAGACTCGCTGCACGCCGCGCGGCTGTGGGGCGCGGCGGAGGCCATGCGCGAGGCTGCGGGCATCTCGCTGCCCCCGCTTGCCCGCACCAGCACGGGCTACGAAAACTTCGTCGCCTCCGCCAGAGAGAACTCAGGCGAGACTGCCTTCACCGAAGCCTGGGAAGAAGGCAAGGCCTTCTTACAACAGGATGCCGTCGCCTACGCCCTCGAAGAAAGCGGCTGAGAAACAGGCCGTCCGGCGGATGCGGTTGGATCAGGGATGCTGGTATGCTTCCGGCATGGAAGGCGCGCGTACTGGTCAACAAGCCCATGAAAATGGGTTCGGTCATAAATTAAGGAATCTCAGAGAGGCGGCTGGCCTGACCCAGGAAGAGCTGGCCGCGAGGGCTGGCATGACTTCCAAAGGCATAAGCGCCCTGGAACGTGGCGAGCGGAAGCGGCCGTACCCCCATACCGTCCGTTCGCTCGCCGACGCCCTGGAACTCTCCGAAGATCAGCGGAGCGCCCTTCTCGATGCCATACCCCGACGAAAACAGCAGGCTTCTGGTCCCGTACAGAGTGTCGCTTCGGCGCCAGCGGCATCCGGCCTCCCGGCTTCCACGACACCCTTCCTGGGGAGGGAGCGGGAGTTGAAGGAGGTGGAAGACCTTCTGGGACGATCCGAGACCCGGCTTCTGACGCTCACGGGCGTCGGCGGGATGGGGAAGACGCGTCTAGCCCTGGAGGTGGCGCGTCAGATGGAGGAACGTTTTCCAGACGGCGTGGCGTTCGTCGCCCTGGCCCCGCTCAGGGACGCCGCGCTCGTGATGCCCACCATCGCCCAGTCTCTTGGCCTGAAGGAAACGGCGAGGCTAGCCCCTCTCAACGCTATCCGCGACTACCTGCGCGGGAAGAAGATGCTGCTCGTCCTCGACAACTTCGAGCACGTGCTTCAGGCCACCCCGGACGTGGCCGCCCTGATAGAAGGCTATCTGGATCTCGCGATCCTCGTCACCAGCCGGGCTTCCCTGCGGATCAGGAGCGAGCAGGAGTATCCCGTGCCACCCCTCGGCCTTCCAGCATCCACGGTTTCCGCGAGCCCCGGCGACGTCCTCGGTTCACCCTCCGGCTATCTGTTCGTGAAGCGCGCGCAAGCCGCCTCTCCAACCTTCACGGTAACCGGAGAGAACGCCGGCGCGGTGGCGGCCATCTGCTGGCGGCTGGATGGGCTTCCGCTGGCGCTGGAGCTTGCCGCAGCGAGGGCGCGCTTCCTCGATCCGGCGTCGCTTCTCAACAGGCTGGACCGGGCGCTCTCCGGCGGTTGGGCGCGGGATCTCCCCGAGCGCCAACGCACCATGCGCGCAGCCCTCGACTGGAGCTATGATCTTCTCTCCGAAGAAGAGAAGGCCCTGTTCCGAAGGCTATCCGTGTTCGCCGGAGGCTTCACGTTGGATGCCGCGGAAAAAGTGGGGGCGATGGGAGAGCTTGAAGCCGACGATGTGCTGGAGTTGCTCGGGCGGCTGGTCGAACAATCACTGGTGCTGGCGGAAGCTCCCGCGGGCGAGATGCGTTACCGGATGCTTGAGCCTGTCCGTCAGTACGCCACGGAGAGGCTGAACGAGAACGGCGAGGAGCAGGAGCAGGCCATCCAGCGGCACAAGGAATACTATCTGGCGCTTGCGGATCGGGCGGAGCCGGAGATAAAGGGCTGGGATCAGGTCCTGTGGCTCGACCGTCTCGAAGCGGAGAACGACAATCTGCGGGCCGTGATCGGGCGCTCGGCGGACTCGGGCGACATCGAGACAGCAACCCGCGTTGGCTGGGACATCGCTATGTGCTGGGTTATGCGCGCCCGTCACAGCGAAGGTCGGCGGCTGATGGAGCGGGCGCTGGATCGGGCCGCGGACGTGCCGGCGGGGACGCGCGCCAGGATCATCTGGGCGCTCACGGTCTGCATATACGGTTCCGGGGAGAACGAGCTGTTGATGACCCTCTCAGAGGAAGCCATCGGTCTCGCCCGGCAAGCCGGCGACGATCACGCGGAGGCAAACGCCGTTGGCATGGCGGGCTTTGCCGCGCTTCAACTGGGAGAGATGGACCGCGCCATCCGGTTCCTCGAAGAATCATTGGAGGTTTGCCGGCGAACGGGCCTGGAATGGAACGCGGCCCAGGTTTTGACCCATCTGTCGGTCCCGTACACGGCGCGCGGCGACTTCGAGCGGGGCGCTGCTTATGCCCGCGAGGCGCTGGAGATTACACAGCGCGTAGGAGACCGGCTCGCCGGCGAAATAGCCCTCTACATTCTGGCCCAGGCGGCCTGGAACAGGGACGACCACGAGGCTGCGGCCCGGTATTTCGTACAATCGCTGAAGCTCGCCCACGAGCTGGGGGACAAGGTGAACACCGCTTACGCTATCCGGGGGCTGGTTGCAGCGACCGGCGAAAGGGAGGATCCGCATCGCGCCGCGCGTCTGCTCGGGGCGGCGGACAAATTACTAGAGATTTCGGGCGTCCCCAATTACGCCACCTCGGATCACGAATTCCACCTCCACACGGCCAATACTGTTCGGAAACGATTGGGTGAAGAAGATTGGACGACCGCCTGGAACGAAGGCCGTTCGATGGATCTTGACCAGGCGGCCGCCCACGCTCTGGAAGATAGTTGATCTTCTAGAAGATCAACCTGAGGAAGAGCACCAGATGCGGCAGGTGGACCAGCAGCAAGGCTGCCGCCAGCGCCAGCACGAGCATAACCGCCCGTTCCTGGCGGGGAAGCCTCCACATCAGCATCCCGCACAGCCCGATCACGAGCGCGGCCTCAGAGGCCGTGGCGATCACGTCCAGAGCGCCAACTTCCTCGACAACACCGGCTTCGGGACCGAAGAAAGGTATTCCAAGAGTGCGCGTGACCAGATACAGCAGGACGATAGCTGAGTTGCCGGCTATGCCCGCGACGAGTAGTTTCTGGCTGGGCCGGGCCAGGAGTATGATCGCGTAGGCGGCCTGGGCCACGGCGGATATCAGGAAGAACGCGCCGTAGCCCCACCATTCCTCGAAATGCTCCGGGGTGGCCCACAGGTGGATGATGGCCGCGACCAGCGAAAACCCCGCCACCGCGTATAGAACGGTTTTCGAAGGGACTGGAATTCTTGCTGCTTGTATCATGGTTCTTCTCCCGATATCGAAGCGGGGAGACCTTCCGGCCTCCCCGCAGGTTACTCGTTGTCTCAGGCTGTCTTTCCGGCAAGTGCGGCGCTCTCGTCTGCCGTCATGGCATCCGTCAGCTTCCCGCTCCTCCAGCTACGGAACAGGGAGAATGCGCAGTACGCCAGGACCACGCCCGCAACTTCTAGCGGGAAGTGGAAGAGCAGGTCGATCCTCAGCAGCCCGCCCAGGTCGACGCCGTTGGAGGCGTGCATGTTCAGGTGCGGCCACCATGAGATCATCAGGTAGCCTATCGAGATGTACATGGCCCACGCCCGCGCCCTGGAGTCAGGCGATACCTGCCTCAGCAGGGGCAGCCCGAAGACAACGAACGACACCCCGAGCCCCAGCAGAATGGCATCGCCGACGCTGAGGGTCATCAACACAGCGATCTGCATAACCGTCGGCTCCACCCCGATATCCGCCGGGGGGAAGAGGATCGGCCCCGCGAAGAAGGCCGGGATCGCCACCGCCGCCGTCAACAACGCCACTTTGGTCTTCATCTTCATGTCTCTGTCCTTTCTCCTCAAGTTGAATCGTCACTTCTCGCAGCTTGCTGAACGTCTATTCAAAGACTTTACTGGCCTGTCTGCTCCTTTCCTCTAAGTCCATGCAAGGAACCTATCTCCGTGGCTCCGTCACGCAAATGGCAGATTTCTGCCATTTCACGAATGGATAGGGATAATCCGCCCGGTAACCGAGCAGCCTTCCGATTGGGGCCAGCCCCCCGAACACGGCTTTCTGCACGAACCGGGGCAGGCTGGCCAGCCTGAACTCTCTGTCGTAGGCGGCCATCAGGACCGCCGTCTGCAGGATGTTGGGGACTCCCTTTTCGTTCGTCTTCCCGTCGCGGGCGAGGCCCCACATGGCCTCGAAGAAAGCCTCCGTCTTGAGCGCTGGCCGCGTCTGCCAGTCGACCCGCACCCCCGCCTCGCTGGCTGACATCTCGTGCGGCGTTCCGGGCGGGATGGTGATGACCTCACCCGTATCGAGAATACGCTCCTCGCCGTCTACCAGGATGTGGAGCCGGCCTGAGAGCACCTCGAAGCGTTCCTCCTGGCACGGGTGATAGTGGACCGGTGGCCGGGACGGGGTTGGTTTCATGTAAACCGACTCGACTTCCAGAAGCTCTCCGCCGCTATCCTGTGTGGTTGTGCGGAAGATCAGGCGCTGCCCGCTCAGCGGGTTCTCGATGGTGTCGCCAGCCCTGGCCATCTCAGGATTCTTTCTGATGCTTCGGGGCGTTCACCATCTCGATGCCGTACCTGGTGTAGATCTCCCGCAGATTGCCGGTATCTTCGTTGCCGCCGATCTCCTCCAGGAGACGCTCACGCGACCCTCCCGGCGTCAGGAGATCCAGGACGCGGGCTGGTCCTTCTCCCGTGTTGGTGAAGGCGTGAACGGTTCCCCGGGGCACATAGATCAGGGATCCCGAACTCGCCAGGATGGTCTCCTCGTTCAGGCGGAATTCGATCTCGCCCTCCACGACGTAGAAGCACTCGTCTTCGCGGTGGTGGATATGTGGGGTAGCCCCTTCGCCCGGCTGAACAGCCTCTTCGAAGAGCGAATAGGCCCCGCCGGTTTGCCCGGCGGTCACCTTGTACGTGACAGATCCATCAGCCGACCGTATCGTCCGGCCCTCGTCCCGCTTCAAATGGGCGGCGCTGCGTTCCTTGATCTCCATATCGTCCTCCTTTCTCTGGTCACATCCCTACTCTGTGCATGGAAGTTTGCCGTCCGGCGCGCTGGAGGACCATCCACACCACCCCCACGCTACCCCCACACTCTGAAAAATCGAAAATAGTTCGTAGCGGGGTGCGATGAGGGATCTAGCCTCTGTAAAATTGGGCATTACGTCTGCGGGATGCAATCGAGATTCGGGACGGTACTAGACGTGGGCGACGTGGACACGGAACGCAACGGTACGTTCGGAGGGAGGCTGAGAAATCTCAGGGAGGCTGCTGGCCTGACCCAGGAAGAGCTCGCCTCCCGCGCTGGCATGACTTCCAAGGGCATCAGCGCCATAGAGCGCGGTGAGAGGAAGCGGCCATACCCCCATACCGTCCGTTCGCTCGCCGACGCCCTGGGGTTGCCGGAGGAAGAACGCGCCGCCCTCCTCGCCACCATCCCGAAGCGCGCCGCGCAGTCTGACACACCGGCATCGGCGGTGACGCCGATGCTACCGGAAGAGGCCTTAGCCGAGTCCGCCCCGGAGCCGAGTATTCCGACGCCTTTCACATCACTGATGGGGAGGGAGAGGGATCTGGGGCAGATAACCGCGTTGGTGCGGGATTCTCACCTGCTCACCCTCACCGGGGCCGGCGGCGTAGGCAAAACCCGCCTGGCCACGGAGACAGCCCGGAGATCCAACGGCAGCTTTCCTGATGGCGTGGTGTACGTTGGCCTGGCCCCCCTGGGCGACGCCGCCCTGGTCATCCCCACCATCGCGCGGGCGCTCGGCCTGGGCGAGGTGGAAGACCGCAGCACGTTGGCCAACGCGCTGCGCGGCAAGAAAGCGCTGCTGATCCTGGACAACTTCGAGCACGTCCTCGCGGCGGCCCCGGACATTGCGGGCATCATCGAGGGCTGCCCGGACCTCACCGTACTCGTCACCAGCCGCGCACCCTTGCGCGTGCGCGGCGAACAGGAATACCCCGTGCAGCCTCTGGCTCTCCCGGCTTCAACCAGAAACCCGTCCGCCGGGGAGGTCGCTGAATCCCCGTCCGGCGGGCTCTTCGCGGAGCGCGCCAGGGCCGCATCCCCGTCGTTCGAGGTGACGGACGACAACGCGGGGTCCGTCGCGGCCATCTGCTGGCGGCTGGATGGCATTCCGCTAGCGCTGGAGCTTGCGGCGGCGAGGGTGCGGTTCCTGGATCCGGCATCGCTCCTGGAACGGCTGGATCGGGCGCTCTCCGCTGGATGGGCGCGGGATCTCCCCGAGCGCCAACGCACCATGCGTGCCGCCCTCGACTGGAGCCTTGATCTCCTCTCCGAACCGGAGAAAGTCCTGTTCCGAAGGCTATCCGTGTTCGCCGGAGGCTTCACTCTGGAGGCGGCGGAGGCCGTGGGCGCGGCCGACGACATCGAAGCCGAGGAGGTTCTCTGGAACCTCGGGGTCCTGGTTGAACAGTCGCTGGTGATGATGGAGACCGGCGCCGATGGTTCCCGCTACCGTACCCTGGAGCCCGTGAGGCAATACGCCGGGGAGAAGCTGGAGGAGAGCGGAGAGGAAGAACAGGTGCGCGGACGGCACGCCGGATACTTCCTGGACCTGATGGAGGAAGCTGGAGCATTGATGAAGGGGCCGGACCAGGGGCTCTGGGTGCACCGGCTAATGACCGAGCTCGACAACGTGCGCGCCGCCCTCGAATGGGCCACGGCAAACGGTGGGGCGGCGAGGATCGCGGAGGCATCCTGGGATTCGTGGACTTTCTGGTGGGCAAGCGGTAATCTGCGCGAGGGTCGCCGCCGGATGGAGGAGGCCCTCGCCGCAGAGCCGGACCTGCCCGATCTTCCCAGGGCGAAACTCCTGCACGAGGCCGCCGTCCTCGGCCAGGCCGTGGGCGATTTCGAGGATACCTGGCAGATAAACGAAGAGAGCAGGAAGCTGTTCGAGCAACTTGATTACAAGCAAGGAATAGCGGATACGCATGGGACGGGCGGTCTGATAGCCCTGCAAAGGGGGGAACCCGCGCTGGGTCTCGAACTCATGCAGCGGTGCGTGGAAATAAACCTCGAACTGGGGAACAAGTGGGCCGGGTCTGCCATGCTGGGATTTTCGGCTTCAGTGCCACTCGCGCAGGGCGACCTGGAACGCGCGAAGGGTTTCGCCGAGCGCGGACTGAAACTTGCCCGCGAGATCGGGGCCAGGGACGTTCGCTACGTCAACCTGCATCCACTGGCCGTGATAGCCCGCGCCGAAGGAGACTACGAGCGGGCGCACCGGCTATTCGAGGAAGGCGCTCAGGTCGCGCTGGAGGTCGGAGAGAAGGTCAACGCGGCTTTCTGCCTGGAAGAGCTGGCCGCGCTCTCGGCGGAAGAGAAACCAGGGCGCGCGGCGCGGCTTTGGGGAGCAGCCGAGGCGATCCTGGAGGACATCGAGGTCATCGCCTATCCTTTCGCTCCGGATCGCGCCGTCCGAGAGCGCAGGATAGCCGAAGCCCGCATCCTCCTTGATGGGCAAACGTGGACGGACGCGTGGGACGAAGGCCGGGCCATGAAGCCGGACGAAGCGGTTGCCTACGCCCTCAGGAAGAACTAGGCAACTGACGGGTTATCCTAACGTCAGACTTTTGCCCCGAAGTTCGACCCTCGATTAACCCAACGTCCGTTTCTTGACGGCTTGGATCTCGCCCCACGCGATATGCGGGCGGGGCAAGTTGCGCTTTTTGAGGTAAGACCTGGAGCTTCGATTTATCCCCCTGAACATTCGCATCATACCCAGAGCACTCGAAGTACCGATGCTCGAAACGAACTTCTCGGGGCGGAAAGCCCATCCGTTCCCGGTCTCCTCCAGGTTTCCCCGCAGCACGAAGATCTTCTGGTTCGACGTCTTGTCGTCGTGGCTGTGGCACAGGATGCTAGCCGGCCCGGTATTGAGTTCCTCCTCGTTCGTGTCTTCCAGTCTGAGAACGCCAGCGATCCTGTCTTGCTCCAGGCGGCAGCGAACGCTATAAGGGTAACCTTCCGCGTCGGCGAAGTTTAGGACCGCGCTATCGAACTTGGGCAGGTGCTTCTCGATGTTATCCCACATTTCCAGCCTCCGATTTCCTGGGGGATTTCTCGAAATCTCCATCCGGCCACCACAGTACGCGGCGCGGACGGACGAAGATGTGCAGACGCATGTAGTACATGTCCATCAGGCTGCGCATGAGGAAGTTCGAACTGTAAATTGCGCCCCCCGGCTGAATCCTGAAGATCCGCTCCCAGTAATCTTCCATGTCGGCGGCTCCAGTGTGAATTTCGTCGGGAACCTCCGCATCTCCCTGGACCAGCACGGCAGGCGGGTTCTCGATCCCGCTCGCCGTGGGATCGGAGAACAACAGCGACACCTTCGGGTTGCGCCGGATGTTGAACGCCTTCATCGGCATCGCGATGGATGTGGTGAGCACGAAGCGCCCTTCCTCCGGCCGCCACAGCGCGATCAGGGGCCACGCCACCGGCACACTGCTTTTCGTCATCGTGGAGAACTCACAGGTACGGAATTCCCGGAACACCTCCTCGACCTCCGGCGGGAGCGTGAGCTTGTCTGGTTCATCCTTGGGTCCTGATCCTTCGGCGATCCCGGAAGATACGTTATAGTTTCGTCTCTCCATGTTTCGGCTCCCTTTCTCCGGCTCCTTGATTTCCCGCGCGCCTGCCTCTTCATTACTTATTGGCAATACTCAGCCTCAAGTTCCCTGTCTATTCCCTTGCGCCTGGCCCGCTTTGCGAACAGCTGGAACGCCAGTTCTATCAGGCCCAGAATCCCCGCAAACCGGATCTCCGACCACTCCAACAGCACCGCAAGCTGGTAGAGGCTCTTCACGAAACCTTCGGTGCGGCGGCCACGGCCGTCGTTTGCGAGCCCGTATCCGGCCTTGACCGCGTTCTCGAACCCCGTCTTGCCCGGACGCAATTCGACGAGGAACGTTGTTGGCTCTCCGGTCGGGTTGTGGAAGCAATGCCGCGTGAGCTTTGGGGCGACTGCCTTATGCCCGGCGTGCAGGATGTGCTTCTCCTTGCCCAGTGTCACCCCGAGCGTGCCCTCAAGCACCTCGAAGTGCTCGTCGTAGGTCTTATGGTAGTGGGGCGGGGTCCCTCCACCGGGGGCGACCTCGATCTTGATGAGCGTGAACTCTCCGCCGGTCTCCTCGCTCGTCCTCAGGAAGGTCGCGTAGTCCTTCTGGATCGGATGGTAGTAGCGCCGTTTCTCGCTGGTGGTTTCCATCCCTTGTTCGCGATTCACTTTGGTTTCCTTTCTTGTGGCGTGTGTACCGCTAACTCTTGTTGGGGACGAGGTGTGCGCCGAACAGGCGCAGCACGCAGATGAAACCGGCGACCAGGAGCAAACCCGTGTAGACGGTGCCTTCGAGCCAGCCGATCACACCCATCGCCCCGGCTTCCATCCGGGCTGCCGCCACGACCGGGTAGTACCAGAACACCCCGACCGCAAGGAGAAGAAGCACGAAGGCCGAGATCAGTATCCACGCCCAACGCCTGTCCGTCAGGACGAGCGCGGAGACACCGACGAATGCCAGATAGATCACCCCCATCGAGAGCGAAAAGCCATCGTACTCGGGCACCTCCATGATCGCCGCCCGGTAGGCCTGATAGAGCGCGGAGAAGAAGAACGCCGCCGCCAGAACGCCGAAGGTTACGCGACTCTGTTTGAGAATCATGATCATGCCTCCTTGGATCCGTCAGGAGTTTATTTTGCCGCCGCCCGACCAAGAATTACAGAGTGAAGCCGAACGGGTAGCCGGAGCAAGTAGCGCATCTCCCGCGATAGTTCCTCGTTGCGTCGGCGGCCCAGGTATCCTTCCATGCTCGTCCCGTGCATTGCCTGACCTCCCGTAAAGCCGTTTGCTCTTCCTGACAATTTTAAGTCTGGGGCCTGGAGCTTCCATCCACCATCCACAACACCCCCACAACGGCGGGCGTGGGAGTTGTGTGGGAGTGAACGGTGAGTTTGCGGTCCGTTAGCCGAAGGGTAATGGACTTCGGGAGGAGGACGGCGTAGGCTCACGGGAGCAAGACCCGATGCCGCCATCGCGGCGGGGAGGAGCCTTTCGAGCAACAGATGAGCAGGGTTGCAGGGAAAACTCGCGGGTTCGTCTCCGAAGGGACGTCGCGGCTGCGGGCCGGGGGCTGGTCCATCGTGCAGACGGCGGTGGCTGCTGGTGTGGCGTATCTGCTGGCGGTGTACGTGCTTGGGCATAATCGGCCGCTCTTCGCGCCGATTGCGGCGGTCATCACCCTGAGCATCACGGTCGGAAGCCGGGGGAGACGCACCATCGAGCTGGTCGCAGGGGTCGCGGTGGGGTTGATGGTGGCGGATGTGATCTCGCTCCTCATCGGGACGGGCTGGGCGCGCATCTCGCTGGTCGTCGCCCTGGCTATGGCGGCTGCGCTGTTCTTCGGGGCCGGAACGCTTCTGGTGAACCAGGCCGCCATCTCCGCCATCTTCGTGATGGTTCTCCAGCCGCCGAACGCGGCGTTCTCTCCAGATCGGTTCCTGGACGCCCTCACGGGAAGCCTCGTGGCCCTGGCCATTCACTCCCTGTTCCCCATAAACCCCGAGCGCCTGGTCGAACGCGCCGCCCGTCCCATCTTCGATGATCTGGTGTCGGTGCTCGAAGAGGTGTCCGCCGCGCTCAAGGATGGCGACCTAGCGCGGGCCGAAGGCGCGTTGCGCGACGCCCGCCGCATAGACGGACGGGTGAAGAACCTGAACGAGGCCCTGGCCGCGGGCCACGAGACAGCGAGGCTTTCACCCAGCCGCCGCCGGGCCCTGAAGCATCTGGAGCTATACTCCACGGCGGGGAACAGGATCGAGCTAGCGGTGATCAACGTGCGAGTTCTGGCGCGCGGGGCGACGAACGCGACGAGGAGGGGGGATCAAATTCCGCAAGAGTTACCCGAGGCGGTCCTGGATCTCTCACGCTCCGTTAAGGCACTTGCCGTCTTCCTGGAAGAACCTGGTCCGCCGGACGAGGCCCGCAGTTACGCCCTGAAAGCGGCAGGCACGGCCACCGAGATCCTGCAGGAGCGGCACGACCTGGCGATCAGCGTCCTGGTCGGGCAGGTCCGTTCGGCGGCGATGGATCTCCTCAGGAGCACCGGCATGGACCAGGCTTCAGCGCTGGAAGCCCTCGAAGAAGCCGCAGGCCGCGCCTCGGACGTGGGTTAGATCCGCAAGATCTACATTCCTCCCAGGTCGAGCGGGTCAGGGTAACCGTAGTGGGCGTAGGCGGCGCGCCGGGTTTCTTCGTCTGGGACGCCCTCTCCCTCGAAATTCGGCGCGGCCATCATGGTTTCCCTGCTCTGCTCGACCTCCACGGCTTCCTCGGTCACGGTGGTCGCCGCGTGAACGGGAAGCAGGAAGCTATGGTCTTCGCCTGAGACTTTGAGGAGATGAACCGTACCGGGTGCCTTCCAGATGTACAGATCCTCCACGGTGCCGGCTTCGCCGCCGCTCTGGTCTATCACCGGGCGACCTTTCGCTTCCTGCCAGTGCTCCTCGAGTTCCCCGTCGAATTCATCGAAGCTTACGAGCTCCGTGCCGCCGTTCTCCTGCGCCATCAGCCCTCCTTCTTCCGCCAGCATCTCCCGGTCCTGTTCCTCTGCGGAGGGGATGCTAAACACGCCAGGGCCTTCTCCGGGCGGTTATCGCGGGAAAGCCCTACCCGGGATCCGACTCGGATATCCTCCAGTGCACGGTCTCCATGGCGTCATCTACTGAGATCCTGGCCGCCGCTATGGCGCGGTTGAGCTGGGTTCCGGCGGACGAGCGCGGGTCGAGGAGGCGTTGCGCGGCCTGGAGCTCGTCGTCGGCGCGGGCAAGGTGCTGGCGCATCTGCTCCAGAGACGGGTGGATACTTTCACTGTCGTGGTCCACGTTTCTAGTCTTCGTCCCCTGATGGGCCGCGCCACAAGGAACCCGAGTGGTAGTCTTTGCGGCCGGGGAATAGCCTCTTTCTGCGGGCTATGAAGTCTTTGCGGCCGATGATCCTCTGCCGGAATTCCCGGCCATCGGGTAGATAGCCGACGAACTCGGCCCGCCGGAAGCTCTCCAGCTTGCGCGCCTCCCGGTCGTCGAAACGGCCGTGCAGGCTCGCGTGCACCCACTCCCGGGGAGGGAGGTTCACGGTGACGCCCTCTCGCAGCAGCACGTCCCGGAGCCGGCCCACGATCTCCTCGCCGTTGTCCCGAACGAAGACCACCCGCACGTCGCGCAGCCCCGTCGCGAGCGGCTGCTCGTTGAACAGGTCCACCTCGAAGGAGCACGTGGCCTGGCTGAGTTCCCCGGCCTGCTGGAAGCTGAGATCCCAGTCCGACACCACGCACCGCAATCTCCCGCGCCACTGGAGCTGGCGTTCCAGGGACACACCCGCCAGCGCACCGAGCATCGCGAGCACGCCGCCCACGATCCCCCCGTATATGGCGGCTGTGACCTCGGGGCTCATACTCAGTCCAGCCCACCGGACGGGCCGGCGTGCGAAGTCTTTTTCCTGGTGCTCCCCTTCACGCCCGGTATCTTAACCTCACATGCGCGCCCGTGACAGCCGGGACGCCCGCACCTCGTAATATCTGACCCAACCCGGGCATCAGGAGGCGGGTATACTGCCCTTCATGGAGAAGCTCGGCGCGACCAACTTCGAGATCGGCGAGGAGCGCGTGGCCTGGGAGGGTCTTGCGGCCTCTTGCTCACCGCCACTGCGGCGCTTCGGTGGGTTCCTGCTGGTCGGCTTCGCGTACTTCGTGACCATCACCACCGCCGTAACCGTGTTCTACAACCTTTTCGGCGAGAAGTCTCTGGCAGGACAGGGCATCTCGGTGCCCCACGCGGCCTACTACGCGACCATGATCTCCAGCTTCGCGCTCGCGGTCGGGGGGTATCTGATCTGGGTCTACAAGAGCCTGCGTTCCTACAACGCCTTCTCCGCAATGCTCCGGCGCGGCGGCCTCGACCCTCGCCGCCCGACGGTCGGTGGCCTGCGGGCGTACTCCGACGAGCAACTCCTCGCCCTGCGCGTCCGCCACGAGAAGCTCCGGGACAGCAAGCAGAGGGCCCGCTTCGAACGAACTTTCGGCTTCCACGACAACGACGGGTTCTCCATCGGACCTTTGAGCGCGCGTCCCGGCACCTTCGAGATAAACGCCCTGCGGGTGGAGTGGGAGGCCAACCTAATCCTGCATGCTGCCGGGCCGATGCCGGAGGTCTCCTGGTGGACCGAGGGCCGGATGGGCCTCCTGCCCCGCCAGCGGGACGAGACGCGCAGGCTCTCCTTCGCCCTGCGCTACACGGGCGACTCGGTGCGTGAGCTCAAGCGCCGTTATGGTTACAGGACAGACCGCTGGTACGCCACCGTCCCCGAGGGCAAGCTCTGGGACGCTGTGCGCGACCTTGAAGATGCCCGCCGCATCCAGGCCAACCTCGCCCGCCAGGGCCGCCAGAACCGCTAGCCTCTCCCGAAAGCTCCATCAAGCGAAGCTGTTGGCATACCGCTTTACTTAGTGGCGTAGGGGAAGAAGCATAATTCTTGCGGGAGAACCATTGACCGAAGAAGTACGTCCGAGCGGTACTTACAAGACGCTTGCCGAGCAACAGGAAGTGTTGTCGCCTGCGGAGGAGCGGTTCGAGCGGATACGCCAGACGACCGGGCTTTCCCTCGGACCCATCGTGTTCCTGATCATGCTCCTCCTGCCGCTGGAGCCCAACCAGCAGTCCCTCATAGCGGTCTTCTCCTTAACCATTGTCTACTGGCTCTCGGAAGCGATACCGATCCCGGTGACAGCGGTGATCGCATTAGCCCTGTGCGTGATCCTGAACGTGCTGGGCGTTGGCCTGAACGCTGAAGATTCCCCCGGCGACATCGTGTTCGGCTCCTTCGCCGACAACACCATCTTCCTGTCCAGCTCGGGGCTTTCATCATCGCCCAGGCAGCAAGGATCGACCCTGTGATACCGGCGCTGTGCACCATATTCGGGGCGTCCTTCGGGTTTATGATGCCGATCTCCACGTCGCAGAACGCCGTGGTCTACGGTTCGGGATGATCCCAATCACCAAGATGGTCCGCTCCGGCATCGTGTTCGACATCATCGGCATCCTCCTGGCCGTCGCCCTGGTCCCGGTGATGGCCCGTCTGGTCGGCCTCGTGTAAGCGGAAACCCGGCGTCCGTCCCCGGCGGCGCGGTATAGTCCTGGTATGGCCCCTAACCTGATGCTCGGCCCGCTCCTCCGCTATACCGGCTCTACAGACGCCACAGTCTGGGTCGAGGCGGACACCGCCTGCAACATCACAGTAAAGGCGGGCGAAACTGCCTACCGCTCACACACGTTCGCCATAGAGAACCATCACTACGGGCTCCTCGCGCTCACCGGCCTAAAACCGGGTTCTTCCTACGAGTACACCGTCGAGCTTGACGGCAAAAAGGTCTGGCCCGAGCGGGGCTACGGTTTCCCTGCGCCCCGGATAAGAACCATCTCTCCGGATGCCAGCCTGTCGCTCGTCTTCGGCTCTTGCCGGGTCTCTGCCCCGCACGAACCGCCGCACACGCTGGGCAAAAACGAGGACGGCCACGGGCGGGACGCCCTCTACGCCCTCGCAATGCGGACCCGGGATGAGCCCCCGGAGAGCTGGCCCGACGCCCTCTTGCTACTGGGGGACCAGATCTACGCCGACATGGTCTCGCGCGGCGCGAGCGAGTTCATCCACTCCCGGCGCGACACGAGCAAAGGTCCTGGAGAGGAGGTCGCGGACTTCGAGGAGTACACGCGGCTGTACTGGGACTCGTGGCGAGACCCGGCCATAAGGTGGCTGCTCTCCACCGTGCCTTCGGCCATGATCTTCGACGACCACGACGTTCACGACGACTGGAACACCTCGGAGACCTGGGTGCGCCAGATGCGCCGCCGCCCGTGGTGGGAGGAGCGCATAATCGGGGCGTTCATGTCCTACTGGGTCTACCAGCACCTCGGCAACCTCTCGCCCGAAGAGCTTGAGGAAGATGACCTCTTCCACAGGGCAAAGGAGGCGGGAGACGCGACCCGCATGCTGCGCGAGTTCGCCTACGAGGCTGACCGCGAGGTGGCGGGCACCCGATGGAGCTACCACCGCGACTTCGGCGGGGTACGCCTCATAGTCATGGACTCGCGAGCCGGGCGCATCCTGAAAGAAGAGCACCGCTCCATGATCGACGCTGCGGAGTGGGGTTGGATCGAGGAGACCGCCACCGGCAGCTTCGATCACCTCCTCTTCGGCACCTCGCTGCCCTTCCTCCTGTCCCCTGGCCTGCACCACCTCGAAGTCTGGAACCAGGCCGTCTGCCGCGGCGCGTGGGGCTGCGTGGCGTCGGGGATCGGGGAGAGGGTCCGGCAACTCGTAGATCTGGAGCACTGGGCCGCCTTTCCGGATTCTTTCGACAGCCTGGCGAACCTGCTGCGGTCTATCGTCCGGGGCGAGCGCACGGAAGACGAAGTCCCGGCATCCGTGATCCTGCTCTCCGGCGACGTGCATCACGGTTATCTGGCCCAAGCGGATCTCGGGGACGGCGCCCTCAGTCCCGTCTACCAGGCCGTCAGTTCCCCGATGCGCAACCACCTCAGCATGCCCCTGCGCCTCGTGCTGGGCGCAGGCTGGACGAAGTATGGAAAGCGCATCGGCAAGATCCTTGCGCGGCTGGCGAACGCAGGAGAGACACCTGTACGGTGGAGCCTGGATCACAAAGAGCCCTGGTTCGACAACCATGTCTCCATCCTGAAACTCCACGGCCGGACGGCGTCGCTGAAGGTCGAGGGCACCATCGCGGAAAATGGTGGAGAACCGGGCCTGCGACCCATCTTCGAACGCCGCCTTGCATAGACGAAGCTCTGTAGAATCTGTGGCCGAACCAGAGAACTACAGACGAATGAAGATCGCGTCCGCCGGGCGGCCCGACATGTTTTCGGTGCCCATTTTGAGTATTCTTCCTCGGGTGAAGACATCAGATACTTCGACGTGGCTGGTTTGAAACGCCCGATCCAGAAATTCGACGCAGGGATCGCACTCTCCAGCGCGGTGGCCTTGATCCTGATAGGACCCCTACGAAGCGCTTTCGAAGCGTTTCCGCTGGTTCTTTTCCTGGGCGCCTTGATCCTGTACATGACGCCCGGCGTGCTGGTCTCGCATTGGTTTCTGAGAGAGCGTTTTCCAGGCGCCGCCTCGGTTCCCGTATCGTTTACGATCAGCACGGGGCTCTTCGGTCTCTTGGGTGTTCCCATGCTCATCTTTCAAACACACCTGGAGGTGTACCTCTGGGCCTGTGGCGCGGTCCTGATTGCGTTTCTGATAGGGGCCGGCTTCAGGGCGTTTCGCCAGAGGCCACTTGCGGAAGGCACGGACGATTTCCCAGGCGGCCTTATCGTCAAGCTGCTCTGGGTTCCCTTCCTGCTTTCGAGCGCGATTCTGGCCTTCGCTTCCCGCGCCAGGATACCGGGCTTCTACAACGACTGGTGGGTCTACGCGGCGTACGTGCGGGAACTCATGAGCACGCACGACGTTGGTCGGTACGAACCGTACTTCGGAACGGAAACCGGCATCTCGCGCCTGAAGATCAACGGCTGGCTGCTCGAACAGGCCGCCTTCTCCCGGCTCTCCGGCATAGATTCCGTGGATCTGATGCTGCACTACCTGAGCCCCACGGTCGTTCTCGTGTCTTTGCTGGCGGTCTACGCCCTGGTCAGGGTTCTCCTCAAGAGCGAGACGGCAGCGCTCCTGATCGGCACCCTGTACGCCGTGTTTCTTCTGATCACGCTCCGCTCGCCGCTCTTTGACTTCGGGAACGAGTTCGTCACCCGCATCATGGACGACAAACTCACCGCGAGGTACGCTTTCCTGCCCGTGGCCCTCGCCGTCGCCGTCGTCTACCTCAAGAGCAGGGAGCTTAGGTACCTGGCGCTCTTCGCGTTCCTGTGCTGGGCGATGATGGCCGTACACCCCGTGGGACTCGCAATCACCGGCATTTCGATGGCCGGCTTCAGCCTCTTCTACCTGGCCTTCAACTGGCGCAAACGCGGGGCCTGGTTCAGGATCGGGGGCCTCGGGTTGGCGGGAGCCAGCGCCCTTCTCGGGCCCGCCCTGTTCGTGCTGGCGCTGGGAGAATCGTTCACCAACGTGCTCAAGGACGCGGACATAAACTCCGGGGATCCCGACGTGCTGGCGAACATGGTGTTCGTCCGGCCGGAGCGCAAGCGAATTTTGGAGCTGGCGGATGGCTCGTACATCATGCATCCCTCGCTGCTGATGGAGCCGCTGGTGCTGGCGGCCTTCTTTCTCGGGGTTCCGTTCCTGATCCGGCGCCTGAAGAGCACCCAGGCGGCCCGGATGCTCCTGGGTATGCTGCTGGCAGCATTAGCCGTGTGCTACGTCCCCCCGATCGCCACGTTCTTCGGGGACAACGTGATCGTACCGGGACAATTGTGGCGCCTGGCGTGGCCCATTCCCCTGGCGGCGTTTCTGATCGTCGGCTGGATGGCCTGGGAGGCGGTGCACCGCTCGGAGATGTTTCTGGAGGGCGTGAGGATGCCCCGGCGGGTCGCCGGACTCCTGCCCCTGGCACTCCTGGCCGCGGCGATGGCGGTGGCCACGCCATCGGCCGCGGCCGGGGTGGAGAAGGTGTACCAGGCCAACCGAATCGCCCACAACGGCGGCTCCTGCTTCGACCCGATCCTGACCTGGATGCGGGACAATATTACCGAACCATCCGTCGTGCTCGGGCCTGACGCGTTCAATACCTGCATCCCGGCGTATTCGGCTCAGGCGAACGTTGTGAGTTTCCGGGGCGGGCTGGTGCTCGGCGTGCTCCCCGCCCTGGAGCGCCGGGCGCCGGGACAGATCGAAGTCCCCCAAAGCGCGTTCGACGTGAGCAGGTTCTTCGCCGGCCAGCTCACCGTGGCCGAAGCCATCCACATCCTGCGGCACTACGAAGTGGACTACGTGCTGGTCCCGGCGGACTCCCCCCTCAACGGGCCGCTGGAGAGCCTGTCCGGGATCGCCGCCATGGATACACCGGGAGAACGGTACAACCTGTACTCGGTGAACCGGGGCAAACTCGGTGGCTGAGGGCTGTTCATCGGATGGACGAAACTGCATAATGCGCCGCGGCGAACCACCGCGGCACACGATGATGAAAGGAATACGGGCTTGAGCAAAGAGCACACGCGGCGCAGTTTTCTGAAGGTCGCGGGCGCGGGTGCCGCGTACGTCGCGTTGTCCGGGGCGCTTGGCTGTGAACCAACCGAACGGGCCTCGCAGGCCTCGCCGAAGATCCCGACGGGGGAGACTACCTCGCCGCCGGTGTCGGGAAAAGTGTGGCTTCGTCCTTCGGCGACGCCCGAGGACACGTGGAGCTTCCACACGCGCCCCGACCTCAAGCCGCCCGCCGTCAAGATAAACACGCGGGCGCGCGATACGGCCGACGGTTACGTGTTCGTGGCTGCCAAGAAGGGCGATGGGCAGTTCGGATGTTTGATCCTGGATGACGCCGGGGAGCCGGTGTGGTTCCGTCCCATCGGAAACCAGGAACTGTACCCGATGGACTTCAAGGTGCAGAGCTACGGCGGCGAGCCGGTGCTCACCTGGCACGAGAGCAAGGTCATAGCGGGACACGGCTTCGGGGAGTACGTGATCGCCGACACCTCCTACCATGAGATCACGCGGGTCCAGGCGGGCAACGGTTACATGGGTGATCACCACGAGTTCGTCATCACCCCGCGCGACACCGCGCTTCTGACGGCCTACGGCAAGGTGCGCGCGGACCTGACCTCCATCGGCGGAGATAAGGACCACCTGGTGTGGGACAGTGTCGCCCAGGAGATCGACATCCAGACCGGAGAGGTCCTCCTAGAGTGGCACAGCATTGACCACGTCCCCGTCGAAGAGACCTACGGGGTTCTGTCCAACGACGAGCCCGGCCAAGCCTTCTGCTACTTCCACATAAACTCCATAGACGTTGACGACGACGACAACCTGCTCATCTCCTCCCGCAACACCTGGACCGTCTACAAGGTTGACCGGGAGACCGGCGAGATCATCTGGCGCCTGGGCGGCAGGAAGAGCGACTTCAAAGTGGGATCCGACGCGCAGACCCGTTACCAGCACCACGCCAGGCGCCAGCCGGACGGCACCATTTCGATCTTCGACAACGGCGGCTTGAAGCGGGACGGGGAATCCTTCGGCATCGTGGTGGAGCCAGACATGAACACGATGACGGCCAACCTGGCACGCCGTTACGCCCATCCCAAGGACATATTCTCCGACACTCAAGGCAGCCTTCAGCTACTGCCGAACGGCAACGCGTTCGTGGGCTGGGGCAGCGAACCGAACTTCTCGGAGTTCAGCCACGACGGCGAACTTCTCTTCAGCGCCACCTTGCCGAACACCTACGAGTCCTACCGGACATTCCGCTTTCCGTGGAGCGGACGCCCGTACGTAGATCCAGCCATCGAGGTAGAGCGCGAATCCGACGAAGAGCTTACGGCCTACGTGAGCTGGAACGGCGCCACGGAGGTCGCAGGGTGGCAGGTGCTGGCCGGTCCCGATCCCGACCGGATGGAGCCCCTGGGCTCCGTCGCCAGGGACGGCTTCGAGACCGCCATCGCGGTGCGCACGGCCGAGCCGTTCGTCGGCGTGCGGGCGATAGACTCCTCGGGCATTGTGATCGGCACCTCCGAAGCGGTTGAAGCGTGAACCGATCTGCTTCCACCGCCTTCTACCGTCAGAGCCGCACCACCCGCCGATCCAACGCCCCATAGTCCAGATCGATAACTTCCATCCCAAGCTAGATAGACACTTCTCCAAGCCGCAAGCGCACCAGCGAGTGATTCCAATAGACCGCTCGCCGCGCCTCCACACCCGAGACCAGCCAGTTGAACCAGTAGCAGTCAGCAATGTGACCAAAACAGATCCCGGCAGAACCGCTAGAGCAAGGAGAGCAAAACTCCACTTGACATGCAACCACCAGCGACTTATGCTGCAAGTAGTTGGCTTACGTTGTAAGTAAACTGGGGTCGTGATTGGATGACGGGGGCGTATAGAGGATGGAGGTGGCCTGGGTGGCTGTGAGGAGTAAGGGTATCTCGACGCTTGCGGTGGCGGTGGTGTTCTTCGGTTTGGCGGGTTCTGTGGTCGCGGTGCTGGTTCCGCGGTATTTCGTTGGCGCTTCGGCGCGACCGCCGTTCGTTGTTTTTCTGGTAGCCGGGGTGGTGGTTATCGTGTTGACGGCGGGGTTGTTTGCGTTCGTGAACCAGCTGGGGATGGGGTTCGGAAAGACGGTGCTCGTGCTGGCGGTTGGGTACAACGCCCTGATCGCGGCGGTCAAGCTCGGGCTGGCGCCGGCGGCGTTGTACGAGGCCAACCAGGAACAATCCTTCGACGTTACGGCGGGGGATCCCAACACCCTGCCCTACTACCTCGTGGTTGGGGGCGTGGTGCTGGCGCTCTACGTGGCCGTCTACTTCGTCATGTACCGGGTCTTCCGCAGGAGGTTCAGACAGCGGGCGGAGGCACAGGCATCAGCCGCCCCGTACTGGGCTACGACCTCTGAGACTTCCCCCGAACCCGGGCAGGATGAAACGACGGACACACCACAGGGGCGGCGACGGGGGATCATCGTGGCGGGCGTGGTCGTAGCCGGAATCGTGGTTCTTGCGGCCGGGCTTGGCCTGTGGTGGGTGCCGGTGTTCCTGGTTGGGCTGCCGGTGCTTTCGTATCTCTCGTACATCTTCACGACCTTCGGGGCGGCGATCTTGCTGGCGCTCGTGATTGCGGGGGTGCTGGCCTGGATAACATTCGACAAAGTCGAGCGGCGGGCGGCGGGGCTGGGAGACGCGACGTTGCTGGCCAGCTTCTTCTGGCTCGGACTCGCCCTGATCCTGCTGTACCACGTGATGTGGACGGTCTTCCTGCTCACGCTGGTCAGCATCTGGCCTTTCCAGACCTACACCCCGAAGTAGCCATGAAGATTTTCGTACTGTACTGGAGGATGCTGCGCTACCGGGTGGCGGTCATGATCCTGCTTTTCGCCCTGATCGGGGCCGCATGGAACGGAGGATTGACCGGGATCGGCTGGCCCATATTGTCTATGGTGCTGGCGCTCGCTTCGAGCTACGCGTGCGCAACGAGCATCAACGACATCGCCGACCGCGAGATAGACCGGATCAACCATCCCAAAGACGAAGGACGACCGCTCGTCACCGGCACGGCGGAGGTCAGGGATCTCTGGCTGGTGTTCGGCGTGGCCGGTCTCCTGACCATCGGCATACCCCTGACCGCCGGGCTGCTCCCAACAGGTATCATGGCGCTTTCGGTTCTGATCGGGGTTCTCTACTCCCTGCCGCCGGTAGAGCTATCGCACAGGACTTTCCTGGCGCCTCTCACGCTGGCCGTTGCCTATGTCGGCGTCCCGTACTGGGCAGGTGTGGTAGCCACCGGAGAGAACCTCAGCCCCTCCGACGTGATTCCGATGGCCGCATTGTATCTGTTCTTCGCCGGGAGGATCGTGCTCAAAGACTTCCGCGACCGGGAGGGCGACGCCGCCTACGGCAAGCCGACTTTCCTGCTGCGATACGGTAAACGGGCGACGTGCCTGCTCAGCCTCGGGGCCGTTTGCGCTGGAGATGTGTTCCTGATTCTGGCGCTAGCGGATCGCGCGTGGCTGGCGATCCTCCTGCAACTCTACGTCGCGTGTGTCGCGCTCATGCTGCTGCGGCTCTACCGGGCGGAAGATCGCAGGGAAGAGCAGATCTCCATCGGCGTCGGAGCAAGGATGGGCAATGGCCTGCTCACCACCCTGCTCGGCACGCTTGTGCTCTCGAACGCTGGCGCTGATACCGGCGTCCAGGTGATCTTCGCCCTCGCGCTCGCGGTCGTGTATGCAATTCTCTTTGCTGGCTTCGTGCGCGCCCCGGACAGCGCCACGATCGGTTACAAGGGATGATCGTCAGGCGTCGGAGAGGTCAAGATCTGCTACCCGGACGTACCACGGAACAGGTAGGTCTCGACCGGCTCCCAAGGGCCGCCCAGGTATCGCCACAGCGAAAGTCCCTCTCCTCCGACCTCAAACGGGGAGAATGACGCCAGCAATCGCCCATGCAATGCCCGCGCTTCGTCAGAAGAAACCTTGTTCTGCACGGTGACGTGCGGCCGGAAACCCTGCCGATCCTGCGGCGTGAGCCACGGTTTCCACCTGACGGCAAGCTCCTTCCGAAGGGAGGAAAGCTCCGGTGACGACAACCCGTAGGCTACGCCCTGGCCCAGGAAGCGCACGTTCGTGACGGCCGGGGTGAAAGGGTCGATACCTTCGCAAACTTCATGCAGGTCGGCGGAGATCTCAGGCTCATGTTCCGCAGGCAGCTTGTGAAAGAGCGTGAGGTGCGACCGCAGGTAGTTCCTCTCCGGCGGAAAGTACACCTCCCGCAGCCGGTCGAACCTTTTCTGGGAAGCGTCATCCATTGCGAGCGTCAGGATGAGGGGTGCGGCCGTCCCGGCGCTGGAGGCTGTCACCTAAGCTGCCCCATCAAGCTCCGGCCAGTGTATCCCCTGGTCCGTGTGCCCTCAACCATCCGTCGGACCCGGCGAGCTTCCGGGTATCCTTGTTGACTTCATGGTAGTCTGGTTCTCCTGATTTCTCCCTGATGGCGTTGGATGAATTACGGCTGGATCGGGATCTTGGAAGTTCGGGCACCCTCTTGAGGACCTTAATCTTGCGCCCGTTCTCCTCGCGCACGCTGCTTTCCTTCTTCACCAGGACTTCGAACTGCCTCATACGTTGTTCACCAAGCATTCGGACCCATTCGCGCCAACTGCTTGCCAAAACTTTATCTGATACCCGCCTCAACTCCCATCCTCGTTTGGTGAAGCGAAAGTTCCTGGCCCTCCTTTCGGTGAGGTCCGGCACGCGCTCTGCGTAACCCGCCGCCTCGGGCCAGCTGATGGTGTAGCGTGTGGCCAACTTGGTGGTGTACGTCCACTCGGCCAGCCCGGTCAGGCGAAGGCCCCCGAAACCACGCCCATCCGCAACGGATGGTCTGTCCGATTCTTCGTCGATTCATTGGCAAGTGCTTCGATCTCGTAGGAGAATGACAAACGACAACGTGGAAAGCGCTGCTCCCGAGGGTGCACGAGGGATGAGTTCTACTTCTGCTGGCTTTGAAGGCGCGAGGCGCTCCGAAGCCCTACGAATATGGTTGCTGGGCGGGTTTCGGGTCTCTGTTGGCGCGCGGACCATCCGCCAAGACGAGTGGCGTCTGAGGAAGGCGGCCACCCTGGTGAAGCTCCTCGCCCTGGCTCCCAATCACCGCCTGCACCGAGAGCAGGTGATGGATCTTCTGTGGCCCGACTCGGGCAGGAGCGCGGGCTCAAACAGCCTGCGCAGAGCCCTCCACGTCGCCCGCAGGAACCTGGATGCAACGGCAGGCTCACAGTACCTGGCATCGGAGGACGAGTTGCTCGTACTGTACCCTAATGGCGAGCTTTGGGTGGACACGGAGGCTTTTGAAGAGGCCGCCGCCACCGCTCGCCGCTCCCAGGAGCCGACAGCTTACCAGGTGGCGTTGGATCTCTACGCTGGAGAACTCTTACCTGAGAATCGCTACGAGGAGTGGGCCGAAGGCAGACGCCAGGAACTGAGAAGCCTGTACCTCTCCCTGCTTGTTGAGCTAGCCGGACTATACGAGGAACGTGGGGAGCACGAGAAGGGCATCGAGCCGCTGCAGAGGGCAACGGCTGAGGAGCCTACACTCGAGGAAGCACATGCGAGTTTGATGCGCCTGTACGCACTCTTGGGCCGAGAGGGAGAGTCCCTGGCCCAGTATGAACGGCTCAGGAAGGCTCTCTCCACACGGCTCGGCATGGAACCCGGCAGCGCGACCCGTCGCTTGCACGAGGACATAGTCACCGGACGATCCCCCACGATCCCTACCCGGCGCGCCGTTTCATCAGAAGGGGAAGAAACGCCGGGCGTTACCGAGCACAACCTGCCCGCACCCAGGGACAGCTTCGTTGGGAGGGAGCGCGAGATGGTCGAGCTCAAGCAGGCCCTGTCCGTAACACGACTCGTGACCCTCACGGGGGCGGGTGGCTCGGGCAAGACACGGCTCGCGTTGGAGGTAGCGAGGGACCTCGCGGGAGTCTACCCGGATGGGGTATGGCTTGTAGAGTTGGCATCGCTCACCGAAGGGGAACTGGTACCCCAGCAGGTAGCGAGCGTCGTGGGTGTTCGCGAGCAGCCGAATCGCTCCTACACCGAAACTCTGGTGGACTCCCTACACAACAAGAGAATGCTGCTCATCCTGGATAACTGCGAGCACCTCGTGGACGCCGCCGCTCGCCTCGCAGATGCGCTACTAGATTCTTGTCCGCGACTCAAGATCATGGCCACCAGCCAGGAAGCCATGGGGACGATGGGCGAGCTCAGGTGGTCGGTGCCCTCCCTCTCGGTACCTGACATCCAGCGACCGTCGACGGTGGAGGAGCTGGAGGTCCACGAGTCGGCGCGGCTGTTCGCCGAAAGGGTCCGCCAGCGCAACCCGTCCTTCGAGTTGACTGTCAGCAACGTGGAGGCCGTCTCACAGATCTGCCGACAATTGGAGGGCCTACCGCTTGCCATAGAGCTGGCAGCCGCGCGTATGGAGGCGCTCTCGGCGGAGCAGCTCGCATCGAGGCTCGATGAGTCCCTCAAGCTGCTTAGCAGAGGCGGGCGAACGGCCGAGCCTAGGCATCGGAGCTTGCGGGCGACGCTCGAGTGGAGCCATGGACTCCTTGGCGAGCATGTGCAGGTGTTCTTCAGGCGGCTTCCGGTGTTTGCCGGGGGTTGGACCCTCGAGGCAGCAGAAGAGGTGTGCTCTGGGGAAGGCATCGAGGAAGGCGCGGTCCTAGACATGCTCTCCGAGCTGGTGGAGAGGTCTTTGGTGGTGGCCGAGGCAGGGGACGAAGAGGCGGTACGTTACAGGATGCTGCAACTTATCCACCAGTACGCCCTTGAGAAGCTCAAGGAGAGCGGAGAATCCGAGGGTCTCCGTAGCCGACACGCCAGGTACTACCTGGCGCTAGCCGAAAAGGGAGATGCCGAAGACGCCGACCCTGGCGTTAGGAAACCACGGCCGGCAGCGTGGCTCAGGCAGATGGAAGCCGAACACGCCAACATCAGGACGGCTCTCTCCTGGTCGCTCGATGGGGACACCGGGCAGCCTGACGGGCATTTCGAGTCTGAGGGAGATCGGGCGGAGCTGGGGCTAAGGTTGGCGACCGCGCTATTCTGGTTCTGGCAGACGCACGACTACCAGACCGAGGGACGAAGCTACCTGGAGAAGGCCGTCTCCAACACCAGCAGCACCACGGCGCCCCGTTTGAGCGCACGAGCGTTGGACGCGGCCGGCGGGATAGCGGGCTTTCAGGGAGATATCGGGGCGGCGAAGGCCCTCCTGGAGGACGGGCTGGCCCTCTACCGGCAACTGGGGGACAAGGAGGGCATCGCTTCCGCACTCACTGACCTCGGCATGCTCGCGGTGGGGGGTGAGCGAGACGACATACCCCTGAGCGCCGTGATGGAGGAGCTTGGGAAGCTCAAGCCGTCGCTAAAGAGCCGCCATACGCTAGCCTGGATACTCTTGGTCGAAGCGGGGATAGCGGTGGGCCAGGGCGACCTGCAGCATTCGGTAGCGCTCTGCGAGCGGAGCCTTGAGTTCTTTCGCGAGATGAGAGACGCTCGGGGCATACTCAGCTGCCTGCTCCACCTCGGCATGCTGGCGTTGGTCGGGGGTGACTACAAAGGAGCCGTGCCGATGCTGCGAGAATCCCTGCGGCTGGCGTGGGATCTGGATTACACAGTGATAATCCAATGCTCGATCTACTCACTTGCGTGCGTGGCGGCTTCTCAAGAGCAGCCGGTCCTTGCCACGCGACTATGGGGGGCCGTAGAGGGTCTAGAGGAGGCATACGGCGTGCGCATAGCGTCGTTAATTCTCTCTGTCACCGACTACGAGGGCCGCCTGGGCATCGTGCGCTCGCAACTGGATGAGCAGGCTTTCTCAGAAGCGTGGGCGGAGGGAAAAGCGATGGCGCTGGATCGGGCTCTCGAGTACCCATTCTCTGAAGAGCAGCAGGAGTCTCCGATGTCCTTCGCCACGCCGGAGCAGCAGCCACAATCGGCCGACGAACGGGCGGAGAGCCTCACTCCCCGCGAGCAAGAGATCGCCATTCTCGTCGCGCAGGGGTTCATCAACCGCCAGATCGCCCGCGAACTCTTCATCTCCGAGCGCACGGTGGATCACCACGTCTCTAACATACTGAAGAAGCTCGACATTAACTCCCGCGAGCAGGTTGCCTCTCGACTTGGCGATCATCAGCCACACTAGCCTTCCATCGCCAAGAAGACCTTATTCCCTTTCCTACTACTCGAAGATTCTCAAGATAGGTGCCTTCTAGGCACCTCAGGTAACGGCCAGGTAACGCAAGCCCTCTAAGCTGGGCCTACGAGGTACACGAAGTGGAATCGAGGAGAAGGAGTACGATCATGAACCACTACTCAGGCTTTGCCTCCCACCCATTGATCAAGGAGCGTAACGAGGAGATCAGACGGGAGGTACAAGCTCTACGATTTGAAGGTCAACTGCGTAAAGACCGTAGGCAGACACTTTCGCGGTTGGTCGCCTTCGTCCTGAGGAGCACGTTGCCTCTGCTTCACACGGTTCGGCTAGCAACGCACTAGCTCTCTAGCAGGGAGTAAAGGAGGTGAGCGCATTCGGGAGGCACATACGATACTGGTGGCGGTGTCGATAACATGGCGCAAGGAAGAAGATAGAAGGTGTCGGAAAAAGTAACCGAAAGGGGTGACGCGACGGATACAGGAACTCGACCATACGCGCTCGCGAAGGAAGAGGGCCAGGCGGTATGGTTTTTGGGTACCCTCGTGATAATAAAGGCAACCAGCGAGCAGATCGGCGGCGCCTTCGGACTCATCGATAACGTCCTTCCGGCCGGGTTTGCTTCGCCCTACCACCTGCACCGCAACGAGGACGAGCCTTCTACGTCGTTAAGGGCGAGATGACCTTCTACGTCGGAGATGAGAGAGTGAAAGCCGAAGCGGGTGCGTACGTCTACGGGCCGCGCGGGGTAACCCACGGGGTCGAGGTAAATGGAGCGGAGCCGGCCAGGATATTCCTGCAGAACTACCCGGCGGGCTTCGAGTGTTTCCCCGTGGAAGTGGGCGAGCCGGCAAGTCCCCGCCGCCAGAGATAACCAGAGCATCATCAGTAAACGCAGCGCGACGAAAGGATACACAAATGTCAGCACAACAAGACAACAAGGCCGCCGTTCGACGGTGGATCGAGGCGTTCAACGAGCGCGACCTGGAGACCGAAGCGGACCTCTTGGCCCCCGATTACGTGGCCCACGTCCCAACCCCGTCCGGCCCCCTGGACCTGGAGGGTCTGGAGGCCTGGAGGCAGTTCACGGGCCCCTTCGTGGGGGCCTTCCCCGACCTTCGCCTCGAGGTGCAGAACATCATAGGCGAGGGGGATACGGTGGCCGCGCGCGTAGCTTTCCGAGGCACCCACCGCGGCGAGTTCCAGGGCATCCCACCGACTGGTAGGGAGGTAGCCTTCACCAGCATCGAGATCAATCGCGTGGAGGACGGTAAGGTACAGGAGCACTGGGTCGAGATCGACCTGCTCAGGCTGATGGGGCAGCTAGGCGCTATCCCTGATCCGGAGCATTCAGAGGCAGCCAACCCCACATAGCATGTGAGAACTCAGGGACTTACAGCAAGTAGGATCGGGGACTGAAGTCTTTCTTCCACCACCCCTCTACGTAGAGGGGCGGTGTTTTTGTACGACGCACCATGATGATGATGTTGTTGGCATGCCTAGCGATAATGGTGGTCCTGGCAGGCGGGGTGGCCTCAGTACTCTTTTGGGGATGTGCCGAGCTTAGCAGGGAGCAAACACGCTTACCTAACCCCGTGTACACGTTTCTCAAGAAGACCTGAGTCGAAGAGAAGACCTCTTTACTCTCGGTATTAGCCCAACAGCACGGAACGGAGGTCTTCTTGGTACCGGGAGCGTCACGGCGACCGTAGCCATCAGCGTAACCGTTCGGGGCGGGGGACATGCTCGGCACTCTCGGGCTTATACAAAGCCTTCGGCATAATGTCCGGCTTTTCCCTAGAGATCCGGCCTCTCCTGAATCTCTAGCGTGAAGGGTCCATCACTCAAACTTACATATTGTCCTCGGGCTGAGGGGCGCTCTCGCCGCTGGCGAAGGTGAAGTACGCTTCGGGGTCGTCGGCGCTGATGCGACCTCCCTTTATCATGGCGAACCGGAACGCGAGCCCGCCAGTGAGCGCGAGCACCGAAGCGAGGATGCTCTTCCCGCCCGACTCCCTGCCTGAGAGCAACGCGAATGGCGCGAGGATGGCACCGACCAACGTGCCCCCGACGAAGAGCGGAGCGACCTCCTTCGAGAAAAGTGGCTTGCCCCAGCGGCCCATCCGCGCCAGCGAAGCTGCTATGAGCGTAGCCTCGACCAGGATCGCCGCCTTCTCCGCCCGGTGCAGGACGCGCAGCGTCTTCTCCTCGCCCGAGCGCGTCAGGCGCAGAACGAGCGAGAGCCAGGAGAGGGCTGTGGAGAGGCCGGAGGCGAGGAATACGGGACCCATGAACAGCCAGTTGCGGGCCCACATCGGGACGGAGGTTGCGCTAAGGAGGTTCCCTGTGTTCGAGCCAACGTTCAGTCCAACGGGTAGGGCGAGTACGGAGATCAAGCGGTCTGGGATTGTCCGGATCAGAAGCCGCGCAAGAACATTGTTCCCGAGCAGCCCGTCTTTGGCAGCCTGGCGGGCGGCAAGCAAACCAGCAAGGTTTCCAAACACTACGAGCGACCAACTCTGCACGGACATCGGGGAGCGCAGCTTGAGGATGCGCATCATGTTCAAAAAACGCTCGGGCCTTCCCAGATCCCAGATAAGCAGGATGGGACTCAGGATCATGGTGACGAGTACCGTGTAGCGGCCCGCCCGCTGGAGCGCCTCGTCTTTGTGCCCCAGCAGTTGCGCCACGGTTGCGAACATGTGGGCGCCGGCGCCGAGGCCGCCTATCCAGAAGTAGATCGGGATCTGCCACGTCCAGTGCGCGTGCTTGATCGGCGGTATTCCGTAGTAGTTCTTGTCCTCGCGCCGTGGATCTGTCTCGGGATGGCGAGAGGTCTCGGGACGACCTTCGGCACGCCCATTGCGTTCCTGCATGGATTCTCGTGTCGTGTCGCTCATGGTCCTCCCCTAACCTCTAAACGCCCATGTGACGACCGCACCCAGCACCGTCGCGGCGACCGCGCTGGCGATCATACCGCCCTTAAATTTCTCCTGCGGCAGAAACGGGTGTTTCGGCAGATTGTACTTCTCCGGTTCGTCCATGAGGATGAACTTCGAGTGGTTGCCCCCGATACCCCCCGTGCCACCTACTTCCGGCGTCCCGTACACGTACGCCTGCGCATAACCTTTGTTATGCAACGTTGCTACGCGCTCGTCGGCCATCTTCTGTAGCTCTTCCACGTCACCGAACATGATGGAGTTGGTGGGGCAGGCTTTGGCGCAGGCGGGTTCGAGGCCGTCTTTCTGGCGATCGTAGCAGAGGGTGCACTTGAAGGCGCGACCGTCCTCGGGGACCTGGGTGATGACACCGTAGGGGCAGGCGGGGACGCAGTATCCGCAGCCGTTGCAGATGTCGGGCTGGATGTACACGTTGTCGAACTCGTTGCGGATGATGGAACCCGTCGGGCATGCCTGCTGGCACGGCGCCTCGACGCAGTGCTTGCACACGTCGCTCATGAACGCCCAGCGTCCCAGGGCGTCCAGCTCCGCGCCACCAGGGAGTTGTTCGGTGACATCCTCGGCTAGCGCCACGAGGTCAACGTCGCCGGTGAGGCGGCGTTTCTTCGGGTTCTCAATGAAGGCTACGTGACGCCATGTTGTTCCCGATAACTGCTTCGTATTGTCGTAGGAGTCGCCGGTGAGCTCGTAGCCGTCGGCGGGGAGCTGGTTCCACTGCTTGCAGGCGACCTCACACGCCTTGCAGCCTATGCAGACCGTAGTGTCGGTCAGGAAGCCGGTCGCCACTAGCTATCTCCCTTCCTTTGCTTTGCGCCGGATGTCCTCGACCGGCGCGGTTGGGTCCTTGCTGATGCGGAATATCTGGTGCCCGAGGGCGACGTGCTGGGGGGCGAAGATCCTGTCCACCATCCCCGTTCCCCGGTTGAAGTACACGCCGGGTTGCAGCAACTTCGCGCTCCTTATGGGCTTGAGGTTCTTCTTCGCAACGGCCGGCCTTTCGGAGAGCCAGGCCCCGAGGTCCATGAGGCCCTGCTCCATCATCTCGCGCTGCGAGGATTCGGCGTGCCAGGTGCTGCTCGTCGTGTCCTCCGGGGTGATGCGGGTGCCCCTCGGGGTTGCTTTTTCGGCGCTCACACGCGGCCCGCTTCCAGGTTCGCGGTGAAGGCTTTGGCCTCGTGGATGGCGACGTTGGCCTCCAGCGACACGGGCAGGATGTCGTTGACCACGTCTCCGGTCACGACCCCGTTCGGGCCGAAGTGGTAGGGGAGGCCGATGGTGTGGATGTTGCGGCCGTCGATGCGGTAAACGGGGATGCGGTCGGAGACTAGGGCGCGGGTGTGGATCTTGCCGCGGCTTGTCTCTATGGTGACCCAATCCGTGTTGTTCACGCCCTTCTCGGCGGCGAGCTCCGGGCTGATCTCGCAGAAAAGCTCGGGCTGAAGCTCGGAGAGCCAGGGGATCCAGCGCGACATCGCCCCGCTCGTATGGTGTTCGGTGAGCCGGTAGGTCGTGACGACATACGGATAGCGCGGGTCTTGCGGCATGTTGTACGGGTTGTCCGCCCGTCCGGGGAAGACCTTGACCGCAGGATCTCGCTGCTGGTAATAGAGCAGGTTCGGAACCGGCGACTCCAGCGGCTCGTAGTGGACCGGCAGCGGCCCATCCTTCAAGCCGACCGGCGCGAACAACCATCCCCGCCCGTCGCCGTTCATGATGAAAGGTCCGTCGCCCGGCAGCGCGTCGACACCCGCGGCGTCCGGCTCCGGGCGGTAGGATGGCGGCTTCCCTACCTCGAAGTCCGGCACGTCAAAGCCGGTCCACTTCTCCTGATCTTCGTCCCACCACACGTATTTCTTGCGCTCGGACCAGGGCTTGCCTTCGGGATCGGCGGAGGCCCGGTTGTACAGGGTGCGGCGGTTCATGGGCCACGCCCAGCCCCATTCGCTCGCGACCAGGTTCTGTTCGGTGGCGGGCTTGCGCCGGCGCGGCTGGTTCACGCCTTCGGCGTAGGCGCCGGAGTAGATCCAACCCCCGCCAGCCGTCGAGCCGTCGTCGGCAAGCTCCGCGAACCCGCTAACCGGCTCTCCGGTGTCCATCTTGTAGCCGCTGATCTCCTTGAGGATGCTCTCTATGTGAGGCTCCTCGTACTCTCCCTCGGTCGGATAATCCCAGGTTAGAGTCTGTATCAGCGAGTCGCGCGGATCTTCGGAATCTTTGTACATCTCCTTGATCCTGCGTCCCAGATGGAAGACGAACCACGCGTCACTACGTGCGTCCCCCGGCGGCTCCACGGCCTTGTCGTGCCACTGCAGCATCCGCTGGGTCTGGGTGAAGGAACCGTCTTTCTCCGCGACGAGCGCCGATGGGATGAGGAATACTTCCGTGGCGCACTCCTCCGGCGGCACGTCGTCCAGCTTCCAGACGCTGGCCGTTTCCACTTCGTAGGCGTCGAGGACGACGAGCCAATCGAGGCTTCTCAATGCACTGCGGGCGAGCCTCGCGTGCGGACCACCGACGGCGAGATTCTGGCCGAAGACGAACGAGCCTTTCACCTCACCGTCTTTCATGTCCAGGAGCGTTGGGTAGTACGAGTGATCGCCCGAAATGCGTGGGAAGTGGTCGAAGAGTTCACCGTTCTCCGGGTCGAAATTGTCCCCGTACCAGGCTTTCATCAGGCTGGTCGCGTACTTCGGAAAATTCGACCACCAGCCGGTCTCCGCGGTTTCGTGCTCGACGTATTCCTTCCAGGTGTCGTGCTCTTTCTCCACATCCGGTATCGGGAGGTAGCCTGGCAGTATGTCGTAAAGGGTGGCGATGTCGGTCGAGCCCTGAATGGTGGCGTGGCCTCGCAGGGCGAGGATTCCACCACCGGGACGCCCGATGTTTCCTAGAAGGAGCTGGAGGATCGCCGCCGTGCGGATGAGCTGCACGCCCTTGGAGTGCTGGGTCCAGCCGACCGCGTAGCAGAGGGCCGTGGTCTTCTCGCGCCCCGAGTTCTCGCAGATGGTCTTCGCGACCTCCAGGAAAGCCTCCTTCGGGGTGCCGCAGACCTTCTCGACCATCTCAGGCGTGTAGCGGGCGAAGTGACGCTTGAGGACCTGGAAGACGCAGCGCGGGTGCTGGAGGGTCTGGTCGTTGGGCCGCGGGCGGCCCGCGTGTTCCCCGGAACTGGGCTGCCCGCCCTGCCCCGCCTGGCCGACCACAGCATCCTGGCTGCCGCCGAAGGCGGCGTAGTTTATGGGCTGTCCCTCGTAGCGCCAGGTCTGGGCACTGTACTCCTGCTTCTCCTCATCCCAGCCGGAGAAGATGCCCGTCGGGTCTGCGTCCTGGAACTCATCCGTGAGGAGGGTTGCGGCGTTGGTGTACGCCTTCACGTATTCTTCGAAGTACTGTTCGTTCTCGATGACGTAGTTTATGAGGCCGCCAAGAAACGCTATGTCCGTGCCGGGCCGGATCGGGGCGTAGATGTCGCACATCGCCGAGGTGCGCGTGAAGCGCGGGTCGACGTGTATGAGCTTCGCGCCTTTCTCGCGGGCGATCATGGGGTGGCGGAATCCCACGGGATGGGCCTCGGCCATGTTGGAACCTTCGATCAGGATGCAGTCCGCGTTCTGCAGGTCCTGCAGGTTCGTCGTGGCTCCTCCCCTACCGTACGTGACGCCCAGACCGGGCACCGTGGAGGAGTGTCATATTCGCGCCTGGTTGGTGATCCGGGTGAACCCCATCGAGTGGAACAGCTTGGTGATGAGGTAGTTCTCCTCGTTGTCTATTGTGGCCCCGCCGATGGACGCGACTGCCTGGGAGCGTTTGAGTTTCCGTCCCTGCTCGTCTTCGTCTTGCCAGTTCTCGTCGCGGGCCTTCTTCGTCCGCTCGGCGATCATGTCCATCGCCTGCTCTAGCGGGAGATCCTCCCATTCAGCAGAGAACGGACGACGATATTTCACTTTGGTCTGACGATACGGAGAGACGTGCATACCAAAAGTAGCGGAACCCTTTGGGCAGAGCGTCCCTTGGTTTATGGGGCTGTCGGGGTTACCCTCGATGTCCAGGATGCGGCCGTCGCGATGGTAGACGAGGGTGGAGCAGCCGACAGCGCAGTACGGGCAGACGCTAACGGTCTTCTCGACGCCGGGATCGCTTATGCGCGCCTTGAGGTTGCGCGTCGCCGGGCTCATCGAATGCTCGACCGTCGTGCCGACGTGGCTGCGGAGCTTCTCCCATAGTTGTCCGGGCTTCAACAAGGCCACTGACCCACCCCTTCCAGGTTCCCTTGGAACACTCGTCCACCGATCCCCTATGTATAAACAATCCTGTGGTTACAGAATACCCAATACTCGACCATGGATCATACATTATTATGTTCGAGAATCCGGCGTCGGGGCATAATCTCGATTACCAAGAGCTTGTGAATGATGGAAGTTCGTGAGCCCCAGGTATTTCCTGAAGGAGGATGAGCTTCTAGAATGATGGGATGGTGACACGCTACTTCACACACTACTGGCGCAAAGAGACCGTAAATGGGTATCGGGAATCCGGGGACAACAGCCCACCTGAATCCATTCCAGGTAAGGTCTTCCGAGAACGAGGAGTGAAGGCGGGTGATGTTTTCTACCCGGTCATAATCTACGATGGTATTCTTTACTTGATCTGCCGATTGGACGCCGAAGTCGTTTGTGATCGCCAAGAAGCTACTGAGCGGTTGGGATACGAGCCCTGGTTGGGATCCGAGCCTTCTTATCCGGACTCGCAGTTCGTGATAGCTGCTCGGTCCACCGTCAAGCATTTCGATCTGCGAGTACCGATAGAAATCACTAGGAGGTTGAGATTTCTCACCAGTAGTGGAGTGAGGCTTCCCGTATTTAAAGCTCAAGACCTCCTCGACCAGCAAACTATGCGCGGGGTACGAGAGCTTACTCCCGAATGCGCTGCCGATTTCGATGAACTCCTGATTTCTGCGAGTTTGGAGGGCCTAGAAACCGAGAGCGTGGTGACTTCTGACCTCGACTCGATGGAGGCTGAAGAGGAATACCTCGAGGGTTCAGAGAAGCAGCGGTTGGTTCGGTACTACGAAAGAAACCCGAAGCTTCGTACTGTAGCCATCGAACACCATGGCCTCACCTGCAAGGTCTGCGGATTCGACTTCGAAGAAGTGTACAGGAAACGCGGCAAGGGTTACATTGAGGTCCATCATCTAGTTCCGGTCAGTACCCTAGGAGAACAAACGAAGGTAGACCCAAAGACTGACATGACCGTAATCTGCTCCAACTGCCACAGGATGATCCACCGCAGGAGAGACCAGATTCTGACTCTAGAGCAATTAAGGAGCTTGTTAAAGGAGTAATCCAGAATTTGCCAGCAATAATAGCTTGTATAAGAGCTTGCGCGGATAGGCGGGAAGCGAATATGCCAATGGGCGATGAGAAGCCGATTTGATCGTTCGGAGAATCGGCACATATGAAAAGTAGCGAGCCTATCCGTGCAGCCTCCAACTGCGACAGTCTCACGGAAAGGCGGCGCGATGAAGGTAGTGTTGCTCGGTCCTCCGGGTTCGGGGAAAAGCACCCAGGCCCAGCGTCTTTCGCGGGCGCTCTCCTATTTTCAGGTCTCGACAGGAAATTTGATCCGGGCGCACATCCAATCAGATACCGAGCTTGGACGCAGCATCAAAGAGTATCACGACAGGGGCGAGCTGGTACCGGACGATGTGATCCTGAAGATAACCCTGCCCAACCTGGAGCCCGCGGGACGCTGGATCCTCGACGGCTTTCCCCGCAATCAGGCCCAGGCTCAGGCGTTGAGCAAAGCCCTGGAGAAGCGAGGCATCAGCCTGAGCCACGTCATCGCGCTGGAAGCCTCGGACGAAGACCTGATCGAACGTATCAAAGGCCGCCGCCAGAGCCTCTCCACCGGCTGGACCTACCACGTCGAGTACGATCCACCCCCGGAGAAGCGTGATGACCTGGACTCCGGACCGTTCGTGCCCCGCGAGGACGACAACCCGGAGGCCGTCCGGCGGCAACTCGAACTCTTCCACGAGGAAGTCGAACCCCTCAAGGAACACTACGAGAAACAGGGCATCCTGACCGTGGTCGACGCAGGCGGATCCATCCCGGAGGTTACGCAGGACATCCTGCAAACCCTGCGCCCCGCGCGGGCTGGATGAACCCCGGTTGCACGAAGAAATTGCCTTTGATATGGTGCGTGGGCGTTAATCGAGGCAGTGCCACTGGGGAGTGGGAAAGGAGGTCGTTTCTGGGAAAGCTACCCGTTTTGCAAACGGGGAACTAGCGTTCATCCTCGCTATCATGCAAGAGATTAATCAAACGTAAAGCAACCTTAAGGAGGACTTAATGGCGGACAATAGAGTGGTTGTCTACAAGGGACCGGGCGAGGTTGCGGTCGAGAACATCGACTATCCGAAGCTTGAGGTTCCGAAGGAAGTAGCCGACGCGATGGGCATGTCCGTCGCGGCCCCGCACGCGGTCATACTCAAGATCGTCTCGACCAACATCTGCGGCTCAGACCAGCACATGGTACGCGGCCGGACTACGGCGCCCGTAGGACAGACGCTTGGGCATGAGATCACGGGCGAGATCGTGGAGAAGGGCAACGACGTTCAGTTCGTGGACGTTGGCGACATCTGCTCCGTTCCGTTCAACATCGCCTGCGGCCGTTGCCGCACCTGCAACGAAAGACTTACGGGTGTGTGCCTGAACGTGAACCCTGCCCGCGCGGGCTCCGCCTACGGCTACGTGGATATGGGCGGTTGGATCGGCGGCCAGGCCGAGTACGTGTTGATCCCGTTCGCGGACTTCAACCTGCTCAAGTTCCCGGATCGGGATCAGGCGCTGGAGAAAATCCTGGACCTCACCATGCTCTCGGACATTTTCCCCACCGGCTACCACGGCTGCGCGACAGCGGGCGTTACTACCGGCTCGCCAGTCCCCGTCGCTCGCGCGGGTCCGGGGGGACTAGCCCCGG
>Ga0081539_10001444_pt1 | contig 40659 bp, 46 predicted proteins | sample TabmetS4T2R2_FD_71023 | JGI IMG/M metagenome (GOLD analysis project Ga0081539, IMG submission 71023) | Tabebuia heterophylla rhizosphere microbial communities from the University of Puerto Rico - S4T2R2 | ecosystem: Host-associated > Plants > Roots > Rhizosphere ... | reverse complement strand
TACCCTCCGGGGCGTGGGCGGGCCGCGGGTGGGGGGGGTGGGGGGGCGCCGGGGCCGGGGCCGGGCGGAGCGCCCCCCCCCGCGCGCCCCCCCTGCCGCTATCCGCCGGCCGGGCGGCGCGGCTCAGCCTTGGGGTCGGCGCGGGCATCGGACTATGGAATCAACGCGCCAAAGTACAAACGGGCGGCGGCCGATGAGCTTCTCATCGTCTGCCAGGTCGAATCGCCCAAGGCGGTCGAGAACATCGGGGCGATCGCGGCGGTAGAAGGTGTCGATGTGCTCTTCATCGGTCCGCACGATCTCTCCGGCACGGTCGGACATCTCGGCGACCTCAAGCATCCGGAGGTGGCGCGGCTGATCGCGCGCGCGGAGGAAGGCATCAAGAAGAGCGGCAAGCCGATGGGCACCGTGCCGCATCCCGGCACGACCTGGCGCGAGATGTTCCAGCGTGGCTACCAGATGATCAATGCCGGCAGCGATGTCGGGCGGCTGCGCGACGCCGCGCTCGCCGACGTCAAGGAGTTCCGCAGTGTTTACCCTTAATTCGCTCCCGAGCGCGCTCGACGCGCGGCTCATCGATAAGCTCCTCCATGCCGAGCCCGCCACCATCGGCCACTTCCGCAACTGGGGCTTCATGGATCCCGCGATCCGCGCGATGCAGCCCGACGTGCGCATCGCCGGCCCGGCGGTCACCGTGCGCGCTCCCGGCGTCGACGGCACCATCGTCGGCTACGCGCTCGGCCAGGTGCGCCGCGGCGACGTGCTGGTCATCGACCGGTGCGGCGATCATCGTCACGCCGCCTTCGGCGGCCTCGTCGCTTACGCGTGCAAGGTTGCGGGCATCGCCGGCGTGATCATCGACGGCGTCGCAACCGACATCGGTGAGGTGCGCAAGTACGGCGTGCCGCTCTGGTGCCGCGGCCTCTCCGCGGTCACGACAAAGCGCATCGGCCTCGCCGGCGAGTTCTGCGTCCCGGTGAGCTGCGGCGGCGTCGAGGTGAATCCCGGCGACGTCGTCATCGCCGACGAATGCGGCATCGTGGTGCTCGATCCGCAGGAAGCCGAAGCGGCCGCCGAGCGCGCCATCGGCATGCAGGATGCCGAAGTCAAATCGCGCGCGCGGCTCGACGCCGGCGAGAAACTCCCCGACATCTCCGGCGCGACCAAGATGCTGCAGGAAGCGCTGGCGAAGCAAAAACCCTAATCGGGGTCAGAGCCCAATTTAAATAGGGCTCTGACCCCGATTTCCGAGCTCGAGCACTGCGCGCGTCATGACGCGCACGCCGACGGGGATCGCGAGGTCGTTGCAGTCGTAGTTCGCGCGGTGGATGGCGGTGTCGAGGCCATCGATCTTCGAGCCGATGCGAAGGTGCGCCGCCGGCACGCGCTCGGCGAACCAGGCGAAATCTTCGCTGCCCATCGACGGCTCCGGCAACTCGTAGACGTTTTCCGCGCCGAGCACTTCACGAGCACTCTTCAGCAGCCGCTCGAGCGTCGGCTTGTGGTTGCGCAGCGCCGGCGCGACGCGCTTCCAGTCGAGCGCGTAGTCGACGCGCATGCCGGTCTTGATGCCCTCCAGCATCCGGCGCATCGCCTGCTCGATCTTCTCCGAGAGGCCGACTTCCATCGTGCGCACGATGCCTTTCATCGTGGCGGTGCCGGCGATGATGTTGCGCGCCGTCCCGGCGTGCAGCTCGCCCACCGTCACCACCGCCGGCGAGATCGGCTTCACCTCGCGGCTGACGATCGTCTGCACCTGCGAGACGAAATGCGCCGCTGCGGCGAGCGCATCGATGCCCATGTGCGGATGAGCGCCGTGGCCTTCGCGGCCCTTGAGCGTGATATCGAAAGCGTCGGCGGACGCCATGACCACGTCGGCGTTGTAGCCGACCTTGCCCGCCTCGACCGCCGGCCAGTTGTGGTAGCCGAGCATGACGTCCATCTTCGGATCGTCGAGCGCGCCGTCGGCGATCATCGCCTGCGCGCCGGAAAGCGTCTCCTCCGCCGGCTGGAATATCAGCTTCACGCGACCGTGCAGTTCGCCGCGCATCTCGGCGAGCGCGGCGGCGACGCCCAGCGCGATCACGGTATGTACATCGTGGCCGCACGCGTGCATCTTCCCCGGCACCTTGGAAGCGAAGGGCAATCCGGTCTGCTCGTGGATCGGCAGCGCGTCCATGTCGGCACGGATGCCGACCGTGGGTCCGGGCTTCGCGCCGTCGATGAAGGCAATCACGCCCGTCTTGCCGATGCCGGCACGATACTTGATGCCGAGCTTGCTGAGGAACGCCGTCACCGCCTTGGCCGTCTCGTGCTCCTCGAACGCGAGCTCGGGATGCTGATGCAGCTGCCGGCGCAGCGCCACGAGCTCAGCCGTGCGGCTCTCAGCGATGCCGGCGATGCGGGCGTTGATATCCATGCGGCATAATCGTACGGCAGATGTCTCTCACCATCCGCCCCATCCAGGGTGAGTTTTGCGCCGAGGTGATCGGCGCCGATCTGGCTCGTACGATGGACGATGCCACCTTCGCCGAGATCGAGCGCGCCTGGACGCGCCACAGCATTCTCGTTTTTCGCGACGTGCGTATGACTCCCGAGCAGCAGATCGCCTTCACGCGTCTCTTCGGGACGCTGCACGTCATGGAGCCGCTGCAGTACAACCTGCCCGGCCATCCGGAGATTTTCGTCGTCTCGAACGTGGAGGAAGGCGGCAAGGCGCTTGGCATGAAACGCGCCGGCTGGGGCTGGCATTCCGACGGCGAGGACAAGGCGGTGCCGAACGCGGGCTCCTTCCTATATGCGCTGGAGCTGCCACCGGAAGGCGGCGACACGCTCTTCGCCGACATGTACGGCGCCTTCGAGGCGCTGCCCGCCGATGTGCGCTCGGCCATCGTCGGCCGTCGCGCCTGCTTCAGTCGCGTGCGCTTGCACCATCTGCACTACCCCCATCTGCCGGCGCTGACCGAGGAAGACAAACGCAAGCGGCCGGATGTCTGGCATCCGATGGCGCGAGCACATCCCAGGTCAGGCTGGACCGCGCTCTATGTTGGACGCTGGGCGTGCGAGATCGAAGGGCTGTCAGAGCCGGACGGCGCCGCGCTCATCCAGTATCTGCAGGAATTCGCCGTGCGGCCGGAGCTCGTCTACCGCCACCGCTGGCGGCCGGGCGACGCGGTGCTGTGGGACAACCGCTGCGCCCAGCACTGCGCGACGCCCTTCGACGACGAGAAGTACCGGCGGCATATGCATCGCACGACACTCGAAGGCGAGGTGCCGCTCATGGCCGCCGAGCCGGTATTTCGTAGCAGCTCTCTCGCGCTGCACTGAACCACACGATGGCGCCTTCGGCGTAATGGACGGCGTCGCCGTCGTTCGGCACTTCGACGATCGCGCGCTCGCCGCCTTCCAGCTCCAGGCGGTATTCGAGCGCGCCGCCGAGATACAGCACCTGCTTCACCGTGCCGCGCCGGGCGAAGCCCTCGCCGGGCGCCTGCAAGCTCAGGCGCGCGCGCTCGGGGCGGATGGCGAGCGTTCGTGTGCCGTCGGCAAAGAAATTCATGCGGCCGATGAACTCGGCGACGAAACGCGTCGCCGGCCGCTCGTAGATGTCACTCGGCGTGCCGACCTGCTCGATGCGGCCCGCGTTCATTACCGCGATGCGATCCGACATGACCAGCGCCTCGCCCTGGTCGTGGGTGACGAAGACGGTGGTGATGCCAAGCCGCCGCTGCAGCGTGGCGATCTCGACGCGCATCTCCTCGCGCAGCTTGAGGTCGAGATTCGAGAGCGGCTCATCGAGGAGCAGCACCGTCGGGCGAATCACCAGCGCCCGGGCCAGCGCGACGCGCTGGCGCTGGCCGCCGGAGAGCTCGAGCGGGCGACGCTCGCCAAGGCCGGCGAGCTGCACGAGGTCGAGCGCCTCGCGCACCCGGGTGCTGATCTCGGCCGCGGAGAGCTTCCGCATGCGCAGCCCGAAGGCGACGTTTTCCGCGGCGGTGAGATGCGGAAAAAGCGCGTAGTCCTGGAACACGACGCCGATGTCGCGGCGAAAAGGCGGCAGCTCCGCCACCGGTCTTCCGCCGATCTGGATGCTGCCGGCGCTCGGCGCAAAGAAGCCGGCGATGAGGCCGAGGGTGGTGGTCTTGCCGCAGCCCGACGGGCCGAGGAGCGTCATGAACTCGCCCTCGCGCACGGCGAGATCGATGCCCGCGACGGCGACGGTGGCGCCGTAGCGCTTCTCCAGCGCTGCGAGGCGCAGCTCAGCCACGCTCGCGCGCCGCGTAGATGAAATCGCCGAGGCCGCTCACGCGCTCGACGCTCGCGACGAGCGCGAGCGGCACGAGCAGCGTAATGACCGACACCGCGGCGAGCGTCGGCGCGAATCCGTACTCGAGGAAGCCAAGGATCTTCACCGTGATCGGCTGCTCGCCCGGCCGCACGAGGAAGAGCGAAAGATTGACGTCGGTAAACGAGTGCACGAAGGCGAACACCGCGCCGGCGACGATGCCCGTCTTGATGAGCGGCAGCACCACATGCCATAGCGCCGCCGCCCGCGAGGCACCGAGGCTCGCCGCGGCGAGCTCGATATTCGGGGGCAGCGTATGCAGGCTGATGGCGATTGTGCGCACGGCAAACGGCAGGCAGATCACCACGTGGCCAACGAGAAGCGCAGTGAAGCCGATGTACTCGCGTGCGCCAGCGTATTGAAAGAGCTGCAGGAGCCCGACGCCCGTGACGAGCGCTGGCAGCATCAGCGGCCCTAACGTCAGCGCCGTCAGCGCCGCGCGTCCGGGAAAGCGATGACGCGCGAGCGCAAATGCAAGCGGCAGCGCGAGCAGCGTGCTGATCAGGGCCGCGAGCAACGCGAGCTTCAGGCTGAACACCAGCGGATCGAGCCATTCGGCGGAAAACGCCCGATGCCACCACTGCAGCGAAAAGCCGCGGGGCGGGAATTGCGAGCGGTTTGATTGGTTGAATGACACCGCCGCCGTGATGACGATCGGGCCCAGCATGAACACGTAAATCGCGATCACGACTGCGCGTAGCGCGGACCAGGGCTTCATTGCCAATAAATGGTGACTGTCACGAATTTCAAATGGTGACTGTCACCAATTTCATAGGGCGCCCTGGCGAGCGCCGAGCCGCGCAGCGGCGTAGGCGAGCGCGACGGCGCAGACGACGAGGATGACGGCGAGCGCGGCGCCGATCGACCAGTCGAGGAGCTGGGTCATGAAGCCGTAGATCGCGGTCGCCATGACCTGCGTCGCGGGGCCGCCGAGGATGGCGGGCGTCGCGTAGGCGCTGATCGCGATCGAGAAAGCGAGGATGAAGCCGCCGGCGATGCCGGGGAAGCTGAGCGGCAGCACCACATCAAAGAAGGTGCGCGCGCGGCTCGCGCCGAGGCTCATCGCCGCGAGCTCGAGGTTTGGATTGATGCCCTGCAGCGAGCCCATGATGGTGAGCACGGTGTACGGCAGGAGCGCGTGCGCGAGGCCGACGATGATCGCGCCGGTGCTCGGCATGAAGGCGACGCGCTCGTTGATGAGCCCAAGACCGAGCAGCAAGTCGTTCGCGACGCCGAAGCGGTTGAGGATGATGTACCAGCCATACGTTCGCACCACTACGCTCGCGAGGAGCGGGGCAAGTGCGAGCGCGATCAGCAGGCCTTTCCAGCGGCTGCGCGTGCGCACTAGGAAATAAGCGAGCGGATAGCCGAGCACGACGTCGATCACGCCGACAGAGATGCCGACAATGAAGGTGCGCAGGAAGGCCCAGATGTAGAGCGGCCGCGTGAAGAGGAAGCTGTAGTTCTCGAGCGTCAGCTCGTTCGTGAGCTGCTGCGCTTCGGATTTCAGGACGCTTGCCGAAAGCAAAAGCGCATTGGGCAGCGCGAAAAACAAAAGCAGCACCGCGAGCGGTGCGGCCACCAGGAGCCAGGGAAGCCGTTCGCTTTGCCGCGCGGCTGCTGGCGCGGCGGACCCTATCACCCCATGATCTCTTGCCATTTGAGCGTCCAGTCCTTGCGCCGGGCGCCGATCACGTCGGAGTCCGGGAACTGGGTCTTGGCGATCTGCTCCTGGGTCGTGATCTGGCTCGCGGCGAATTTTGCCGGCAGCTCGATGCCCGGCCGCGTCGGGCTGGAGAAATACGCGAGCGCCCATTCGCGCTGGATGGCGGGGTCGAGGCGCCAGTTCAGAAATTCATAAGCCAGCTTCTTGTTCTTGGCGCCGACCGGCACGCAGGCGACGTCGAAGAGGCCAATCACGCCCTCCTCCGGAATCACCATCTCGAACGGCAGCCCGCGATCGATGTAGTAGGCCGAGCGCGCGCTCCAGTAGGGCGAGATCCAGACCTGGCCGTTCTCGAAGTGCGGCACCGCTTCCGCCGATCCCGTGACGACGACGCCGACGTAAGGCTTCTGCGCTTTCAGGCGCTGCCACGCCGGTTCCATGTTGTCGACGCCGCCGCGGCCAAGCTGCGCGGCGTGGATAAGGGCGTAGACGGACAGCAGGTTCGCCGGGTTGTACTGGATGACATGGCCCTTCACCTTGTCGCCGTATTTCTTCTGCGGCTCCCAGTAATCGGCCCACGAGCGCGGGCGCTCGAGCTTTTCCTTGTGGTAGACGAGCGCCGCATACTGCAGCGTGTGCGGTGCGCCGCTGCCGGGCGGTATCACCTGCCAGGTCTTGTCCCAGAGGTGGCGCAGGTTCGGCACTTCGCGCTCGGTGAGCTTCTCGAGCAGCCCCTCCCTCACGCCGAGGATCACCTCGGGCGGCGTCAGCAGCCCGGCGACGTCGAAGCCGGGCGCGCCGCGCGAGGCGCGGATCTTGGCGTAATCCTGCGACGCAGTGCCGGTGGCGTCATGGATCAACTTGACGCCGAATTTCTTCTCGAACGGCCGCATGACGACCCGCTCGACCAGCTCCTGGTACTCGCCGCCCTGGGTGTTGACGATCAGCGTCTCCTGGGCGCGCGCGGTAATGACGTACGGTGCCGCCACGGCCGCGGCGGCCTGCTTCAGGAAGCGGCGGCGTAAGTTCTGGCTCATGGGACGCGACAATAGCTCATTTCCCCGGCACGATTGAACGCCATGGCCGCCGATTACGAGATCCGCTTCGAGCCGAGCACCCGGCGCGTGCGCGTGGAGTTCAACGGCACCTGGGTCGCCGACTCGACGCGTGCCATGATCCTGTACGAGACGCGCCAGCCGCCCAGCTATTACTTCCCGCGCGAGGACGTGAAGATGTCGCTCCTCGCGAAGACGGCGCAGGTCACGCACTGCCCGTTCCGCGGCAACGCCACCTATTGGACTGTGCGCGCCGGCGGCGCCGTGGCGGAGAACGCAGCATGGTCCTACGACGAACCGTACGCGGAAGGCGCGCCGATCAAGGCGCATGTCTCCTTCCACCCCGAGCGCGTCAGCGCGATCTACGAAGGCGACGACGAGATCCCGCAGCTCGCGCGCGGCGAGGCGAGCGCGCACGCCAACACCATCGCCGGCTGGCTGCTCGCCGAGGGCTGGCAGGCGCCCTCGCCCGATGAGCTCGTCGATCGCTTCTGCCGCTGCCTGCGCAGCCGCGGCGTGCCGATCTCGCGCATGACCGTCATCATCCCGACCCTGCATCCGCAGGTGTTCGCCAGCGTCTTCGTCTGGCGCGAGGATGACGGCGTAAAGACGATCTACGAGCCGCACGATGTGCTCGCGCAGCCAAAATTCCAGGCAAGCCCGATTGCGCCCATCCTGCGCGGCGCCGGCGGCGTGCGCCGGCGCCTGGAGGAGCCGGATTGCAAGCTCGACTACCCGGTAGTGCAAGACCTGCGCGCCGAGGGCGCGACCGACTACGTCGCCATGCCATTTCGCTTCGCCGACGGGCAGCTCAACGTGCTCTCCATGACCTCGTTCGCGAAAGGCGGCTTTTCCACCGCGCATCTCGGCCAGATCTATGAAGTGCTGCCGGTGCTCGGCCGCCTGTTCGAGGTGTACGCGCAGCGGCGCACGGCCGTCACGCTGCTCGAGACGTTCCTCGGCCGGCGCACCGGCGCGCGCGTGCTCGACGGCCTCGTCAGGCAAGGCGACGGCGAGCACATCAACGCGGTGGTCTGGTTCAGCGACCTACGCGACTCCACGGCGCTCTCGCAGGCCATGCCGCGGGAAGAATATCTCGCCTACCTCAACCAATACTTTCATTGCCTGGCGGGCGCGGTGATCAAGAAGGACGGCGAGGTGCTGCGCTTCATCGGCGACGCCGCGCTCGCCATCTTTCCAGTGGGTGAAGATGCGCGCGACGCGTGCCGCCAGGCGCTCGCCGCAGCGCGCCTTGCCGGCGAGCGCATCGCCGCCGACAACGCGGCAAATCCCGGGCGCGTGCCGATCCGGTATGGCATCGGCCTGCACCTGGGCGAGGTCACCTACGGCAACATCGGCGTGCGCGAGCGGCTCGAGTTCACGGTCATCGGCGCAGCCGCCAATACGGCTGCGCGCGTCGAGAGCATGTGCAAGACGCTCGGGCGCAATGTCGTCATCTCGAACGCCTTCGCGCAGGCATACGGCGGCCGGCTGGAGTCCCTGGGCCGCCACACGCTGAAAGACGTCGAGGGCGAGCAGGAGCTCTTCACGCTCGCCTCCTGACGGGCATGCCGCTTGCGGCGCCGCGGGCATGAAGCGAGATCAGAAACATCCGCCGCAGGAGCCCGAGACCGAGAAGCTGCCGGTCGAGCCCGAGATGCAAAAGGGGCTCGACCCCCGCGAATCGGGCCGCCCGCCCGAGAGCGAGCTGCCGCCAGAGAAACCGAGCGGCGAGCGCTAGCCGGCGCTACTTCTTATCGAGCGTCACCACCGTGCCACGCAGCGCCACGCCCGACATGAAGGTGCCGGCGCCGCACATGTATTCCTTCGGACTAGTGAACGGCTCGTTCTTGTAGACGCTCGTGATGTTTACCACCGCATTGCCGCCTTCGCGCTTGGCGCGGTCCTGCAGCGACACTACCGCGCTGATGAAGGCGAGGTCGCACGCTTCCTGGTCGGACTTGTTCGCGGCGTTGGTCTTCTTGTTCGAGGTCCATTCGCCGATCTTCTTCGCCACCTTGGGCGTGCGCTGCTCGCCGAAATAAAGGCGGATACTCGGATCGACCTTTTCCTTGTAGTTCTGGCCCTTGGTGAGCGCCGCCTCGACCGGGAACTTCAGCCGATCGTCACGCGCAAAAGACGGCGTCGCAACGGCCACGGCAACGACGCACGCGAACGCGAGCATTCCCTTGTTCATCCCCTGCCTCCCTTCTTCTTGGTTAGTGGTTACGACAACTCTTCACGATAAAAGCCAAGCGCCTCCAGCACCGGCCGGTCGCTGATCGAAAAAAGGATCGCATCTTCCGAGCCGGTATTCGAAAAGTCGTGCTGCGCCCAGGACGGCAGCGCGATGATGTCGCCCTTCTCCCAGTCGAACGCCTGGCCGTTGATGACGCTGCGGCCACGCCCCTGCACGACATGGAAGACCGAGCTGCCGGTGACGCGCTTCGCCTTCGTCTTCTCCGCCTTGCGGATCATCTGCACGCGGCAGGACATGGTCGGCAGCACCGGGCCGCCGGTCTGCGCGTGCGTGTACTCGAGAATGATGCCGTCGTGCGGGCTGCCGTCGTGGCTGCGCAGATCGTGCAGCGCTTCCTGCGTCTGCTCCCACGAATAGAGCATGAGCGGCGAGAACAGCGGCCGCTCCTTGACCCACGTCGGCGTCAGCTTGCCGTGCCCATAGAGCGCGGCCGAGCCGTTCACCGGCTTGCCGTGCGATGCCTTAATGTCCTTGTGCATCTCGAAGAACATCGCGTTCAAGCTGCGGGTCAGCGGCACGTCGAGGCCGTCCATCCACACGACCGTCTCGTTGGTCTCGTTGCCGTGATCGTGCCACTGCCACGCCGGCGTGAGGACGAAATCGCCGGGGTGCATGATCACCTTCTCGCCTTCCACCGCCGTGTAGGCGCCGTTGCCTTCGATGATGAAGCGGATTGCGGCCGGCGAATGGCGATGCGCGCGCGCCACTTCGCCGGGCAGCAGCACCTGCACCGCGGCGATCAGCGTATTGGTGGTCGCCCACTGGCCGTTCAGGCCCGGATTGAAGAGCTGCATCGCGCGCCGCTCGTCGCCCACCGGCACCGCGTCGCACGATTGCCTCACGACTTCCTTCAGCAGTGACCATTTCCACTGGTACGCAATCGCCTCCGGCCGCGGATGCGGCGTCATCTGGCTCGCGATCTCCCACAGCCCCCACATGTGGTTCTGGTGGATGAGCTGATGGAAGCGGTCTTCAGTCTCGTGATGAGCGGTCTTGGCGGGCGCGTTCATGCCGCCATTTTACTGCTTCGCGTTGCCGGCGCGGATCTTTTCCCACGCCGGATCATGCACTTCGAGGAGCCGCAGGGCCTGCCGGTCGCCGCGTGACGCGGCCACGCGCAGCGCCATGGTCGGGGCGAGCAGCTTGGTGAAGCGGGCGACGACAAAGAGATTGAGGCCGATGAGAATGGCGGCAAAGAAAGCCTGCTTGTAGGTCAACCACGGCGCGAGGAGCAGCGCGGTAAGGCCGATCGCTGCCAGCACCGACGACGAATCGCGGGCGACCGCCGGGTAGGTGAAGTAGAAGCGATAGCGGCTGACGATTTCCGCTTCATCGCCGCTGAAATCGTATGGCGGCTCATGCGCCGGCACGGGCGCGAAGCCTACGGCCCTGACGCGCCGCGCCAGCCACATTTCGAAAACCGCCACCAGGATGACGTAGAGCCACGCCATCGGTTGCGGGTTGAGCGCTGCCCACCCGGCGAAGACGATCACGGCGACGCTGAGGAGTGCGGCCAGTCTTATAGCGCCGCTACGATACCGGCTTTTCGCGCCGGTTTGCCAATTGCACCCGTCCGCATTTTGTGCGCTCGCCACCGCGCTGTGCGTGTCTTTCGCCATGGCGCAGGAGGGCACGCCGCAGGCGCTTCGGCCACGGGTCGACGCGGCGCTGGTCGCCCGCGGGCTCGGGCACGATGCCGTCGGCGTCGTTGGCAACGCGATCGCGCACGACTATCAGACGCCGCGCGCCGTGCCGGCGCTGGTGATGGAGCTTCTTGCCGACCCGGTGCGCGCGGTCGATGCCGCGGCGATCTTCGCCCGCAGCGTGCCGCGCGAGGTGGTGGCGTTGGCGGCCGCCACGCCCGGCGATTGGCATGGAAGTTTAGATAGCCTCCTCGATCGCTACATCGCCGAGCTGACCGCCGCGCAGGCCGAGCTCATGGCGGCGGTCGGTCGATTCGATGAAGAAGCGGTCGTGCGCGGACTCATGAACGGCATGCCGGCCGCCCTGCTGCCCGCGATCGAGCAGGCGGTGGACATGGCGCGGCTCGCGCAGGCGCGTGCCCTCTTTCTCGATGCGACGGCGCGCTTCGTGCGCGACTTGCGCTCGCCGGGCGTGCGCTTTCCGCCGCAGGCGTTGCGTTTCGACTCGGCCATCGGCCCGGTCGTCGTGGGCACGGCGGGACCCGACCGGCACGCGGCCGGCGCCGCGTTGATCGTCGACCCAGGCGGCGACGATATTTACGAGCGCGCGCCGGTGAGCGGCGGCGCCATCTCGGTGATCATCGATCTCGGCGGCAACGATCGCTATAGCGGCGCCGATCTTGTCGTGCATGCGCTCGCTGCGCTGGTCGACGTGTCCGGCAACGACGAGTACGTGTCCGCCGGCGCGGGACTCGGCGCCGCAGCCGCGGGCGTGTCGGTGCTCCTCGACCTCGATGGCGACGATGACTACCAGGCGAACATGTTCAGCCAGGGCGCGGCGCTCTTTGGCTTCGCCGCGCTCATCGACCGTCGTGGCAACGACCGCTATCGCGCCTCGAGCTTCAGCCAGGGTTACGGCGGCACAGGCGGCGTCGGCCTGCTGTGGGACCAGGCGGGCGACGACCGTTACAGCGCCGGTGGCCCGCCGGATCATTTTCAGCGCGGTGGCGCGGTCAGCGTCGCGCAAGGCGCGGCATTGGGCGTGCGGCCCGCGCTCGCCGGAGGCATCGGCATCCTGCGCGATGACGCCGGAGACGACGAATACCGCATGGAGATGTTCGGCCAGGGCACGGGTTACTACTACGGGCTCGGTGTGCTCTGGGATGGCGGCGGCAACGACCAGTATTTCGCCGTGCGCTATGCGCAAGGAAACGGCGTCCACCAGGCGGTCGGCGTGCTGCGCGATGAGGCGGGGGACGATCGCTACGAGCTCAGCTACGGCGTCGGCCAGGGCATGGGCTACGACGTCGGCGTCGGCGTACTCATCGACCGCTCTGGCAACGATCACTACCGCTCGCGCTACATCGCCCAGGGCTCCGGGACCCTGAACGGCTTCGGCCTGCTGGCCGACGAGGCGGGCGACAACACCTGGGAGATCGCCGATTGGCGCGCCTGGGGCCATGCGCAGTGGTCGCGCCGCCTGCCGAGCGTGGGCGTGTTCCTCTACCAGCCCTCCCACGCGCGCTTGCTGCGCGAAGGCAAGCCCGCCACGCCGCTGCCGCCGCGCGTCGAAGTGGAGGAAGAGCCCACCGTCGATTGCGGCGCGCAGCCGCGCGAATCTTTGCAGCACGTGCTCGACGATCCAGCCGCGGGCTTGAAAGAGAACGACGATCTACTAACGTGCGCGCTCGCCGTGGCGACGCCGGCGCAAGCCGAACACGTGTGGCCGGCCCTGGAGAAGGAGCTCGCGGCGGCCCGCACGCCGCATCTGTGGTCGATCGCCGGAGCGCTCATCCGGCATCCGGGGCCGCCGCGGCTGATGGAGCAGCTGAAGACCGCATTGCGCGAGCACCCGCGCTGCCCGTTCCGGGCGCTGTGGATGAGCGAATGGGCGAGCGACGCGGAGGCGCGCGCGGCGCTCGGCGCGCCGTGCTGGCGCCTTCAGGCCGCGGCGCTCGAGCGGCTGAAGGCGCTCGGCGTCGCGGTCATACCGCCGGCGTCAACGGCGGATTTCCTGCGAGCTAAATAGGTGGATCTCGCTCCAGGCGGCTTCCTGGTCCTGGAACGACTGAACGAGACTTCTGCGCTGGAAGCTCGGCAGCAGGAACGGCAGCCAGCCAAGCGAGGGATGCCGGAAGCTGAGGAGCGTACCGCCGGAGAACTGGTGCAGCTCGCTCGCGTAGCGCGGGTCGTGCAGCGGCTCGAGCTCCTGCAGGCGCGGCGGCTGCTCGGCCACCGCCGGACGCATCTCCTCGCGGATCTCGGCGAGCGCATGCATCAGCGCATCGATATGCTCCGCGCGCCACTCCTCGCGCCCCGGCAGGTTGAAGCGCGCGCGCGTTTTCGCCTCGTCGAGCCATTGCACTGAGATGAGAAACATGCCGACCTCCGCCGTTTTCCCTTGCCGCGCGATAATCTCGCAGCCCTCGCTCGCCGGTCAATCGCCGAAACCGTGACAAGACTATTCGCACTCCTCGCGCTTTGCTGCTGGACGCTCGCGGCTGCGCAGTCCTATCCGGCGAAGCCGGTGACGCTGATCATTCCGTTCCCGCCGGGCGGCTCGACCGACATCATCGGGCGCATCGCCGCCGAGGGACTGCAGCGCGAGCTCGGGCAGCCGTTCGTGGTGGATAACCGGAGCGGCGCGGGCGGTGCCATTGGCGCCAAGGCCATTGCCGACGCCGCGCCCGACGGCTACACGCTCGGCATCGCCACCATCTCGACGCATGTCGTCAATCCGATCGTGCGCTCGGATCTGCGATACGACCCGCTCGCCGACTTCAGCTTCGTGAGCCAGATCGCCGCCGTGCCGAACGTAGTCTCCATCCATCCCTCAGTGCCGGCGCGCAACATGGCGGAGTTCATCGCCTATGCCAAAAAGAACCCCGGGAAACTCAACTTCGGCACACCGGGCGTCGGCAGCCTCGGCCATCTCATCGGCGAGACGTTCAAGTACTCGGCGAAAGTCGATATGACGCACGTGCCTTATCGCGGCGCCGGTCCGGCGCTGAACGATGCGCTGGCGGGTCAGGTACAAGTGCTCTTCGATAACCTGCCCTCGTCGCTGCCACACATTCACGCAGGAAAGTTGCGCGCGCTCGCCGTGGCGAACGAAAAGCGCGTCGCCAGCCTGCCCGACGTTCCGACTTTCGCCGAGACCGGCCAGCCGCTGGTCAACGATCCATCCTGGTTCGGCCTCATCGGCCCGGCGCGGCTGCCCGAGGACATGGTCAAGCGGCTGCACGGCGCGCTGGTGACAACGCTGAAGCAACCGGAAGTGCAGAAGCGGCTGCAGGCCGCGGAATCGATACCGGTGGGCAATTCACCCGAGGCCTTCCGCCAGGTCGTCGCCAATGCACTCGACAACACGCGCAAGGTCGTGCGCGAAGCGAACTTGAAGTTCGAATAAGGAGGCACCGGCAATGGGACGCTCGACGGGACGCAACCTGCGCAATCGCAGGCACAAGCAACAGATCAAGAAAAAACTGCGACAGCAGGCGAAGCAGCAAAGGCGAACCGGCAGGACGGCAAAAGCGGCACAGGCATGACAGCCAAAGGCGGCCGGTGACGGCACCGTGACGTGTCGCTGTCGTGGTCTAACCCCCGAGGTTCTGCCACGCTCAGCGTCATGCTGATTCAGAAACTGCGGCTGAAGCGCGGCTGGTCGCAGCAGCAGCTCGCCGATGCCAGCGGGCTGAGCGTGCGAACGATTCAGCGCCTGGAGCGAGGGCAGCCACCGAGCACCGAATCGCTAAAGTGCCTGGCCGCGGTGTTCGAGATCGACTTCGCTAGTCTGAACCCGGGAGAGACCATGAATGAACGGCAGGAAGAGGAAGCCTTCCGCTACGTGCGGGGCTTGCGCCCCTTCTACGTGCACCTGTCGCAGTACATCCTCGTCAACCTGGGGCTACTCGCCATCAACCTCTTGTTCATGCCGCAGCGCCTCTGGGTCCTGTGGGTGATCGGCGGCTGGGGTCTCGGCTTGCTCGGACATGCGTTCAGCGTCTTCCGACCCTCCTGGTTCCTCGGGCCGGACTGGGAACGCGCGCAGGTGGAGAAGCGACTGGGACGGCCACTGTAGATGCGCCCTCGCGCATTGGCCGCCGCAGTGCTGCTCGCCGGGTGCGCGCAGGCGCCGCCGGAGATGGCGTTCGCGCTCATCGGCGATCTTGGCTACACGCGCGAGCAGGAGCCGATGGTGGATCGGGTGTTCGCCGACCTGAACCGAGAGCGGCTGGCGTTCGTCGTCCACGACGGTGACCTGGGGTCGCCGCCGAACGGCTCGTGCACCAACGAGCTCTGGACGCGGCGTCTCGCCCAGTTCCAGGCGTCGCCGCATCCGCTGATCTACACGCCGGGCGACAACGAATGGACCGATTGCCATGCGGACGAAGGCGCGCCGGGCTACGAGCCGAGCGAGCGCCTGGCGGCGCTGCGTCGCACTTTCTTCGCCAGCGATCGCAGCCTCGGCCAGCGGACGCTCGCGCTTACTCGACAGCCGGGCTATCCGGAAAACGTGCGCTGGTCGATGGGCGACATCACCTTCTTTACGCTGCACGTCGTCGGCAGCAACAACAATCGCGGCCGCACGCGCGACGGCGACGCGGAATACGCGGCGCGCACCGTCGCCAACCTCGCCTGGATGCGCGAGGGCTTCGCGGCGGCGCGCTCGAGCGCGAGCCGCGCGGTGATGGTTTTCCAGCAGGCGAACATCTTTCCGCAGTTCCCGCCCTTTCCCGGCGGTGGGCCCAAGGAGCCGAGCGGCTATACCGAGCTGCGTGAAGCGCTCGAGCGCGAGGCGATCGCGTTTCACCGGCCGGTGGTCCTCGTGCATGGCGACAGCCATTACTTCCGCGTCGACAAGCCGCTCGGCTTTCGCCCAGCGCGCGGCGGCGCCGGCGCGCCGTCGCTCGAGAACTTCACGCGCGTCGAGACCTTCGGCGCGCCGAACCATCACTGGGTGCAGGTGCTCGTGAGCCGCGACGATCCGAACGTGTTCACGTTCCGGCCGCGGCTGGTGGAAGGAAACATCCAACGGAGGAGCCCATGAAAGTGAAAGGCGGCATGCTGGACGCCGATGGCCATCTGATCGAGCGCGACGACGAGCTGCTCGAGTACATGGAAGCGCCCTACAAGGGCAACAACACGCTGCTCGGCTTCCCGTTCTTCCCGACGCTCGACGGCTATCACCGCGGCGCAATCATGGCGCGCCTGGGCATCCACAAGGGCTACACGATCAACGCGAAAGCGTGGCTCGAGTTCCTCGACGGCACGGGGATCGAGAGCACGGTGCTCTATCCGACCGCGGGCCTCGCCTTCAGCATGATTCAGGATCCGACCTGGGCGGTGCCGCTCGCGCGCGCCTACAACAACTGGTTCAGCGACAAGTTCCACAAGGCGAGCCCGCAGCGCCTGCGCGCCGTGGCGCTGGTGCCGATTCAGGATATCGGCGAGGCGGCGAAGGAGCTGCGCCGCGCCGTGACCGAGCTCGGCATGGTCGGCGCGGTGATCGGCGCGAACGGCGCCGAGCTCGGCACGAGAAAGCCGCTCGGCGATCCTTATTTCTGGCCGCTGTACGAGGAGGCCGAGCGCCTGGACGTGCCGATCGCATTGCACGGCGCGCCCTCGGCGAGCCTCGGCATCAACTTCTTCTACCGCTTCGCGCAGACGCACGCGCTCGAGCACCCGATCGCGCAGATCATCCAGCTGACGAGCATGGTGATGGAGGGCGTGTTCGAGCGCTTCGCAAGACTGCGCGTCGCCTACCTCGAGGCCGGCGCCGGTTGGGTGCCTTACATCATGGACCGCCTCGATCGCTCATACGAAGTATGGTCGGGAAGACAGGTGCACGAATTTTCGCCCTGGCTGAAGAAGCGGCCGAGCGAATACATTCGCTCGGGCCGCATCTACTTCAACTGCGAGGGCGGCGAGGTCACGTTGCCCTATGCGTTGAAGCGCGTCGGCCACGAGGCGGTGCTCTTCGCCTCCGATTTTCCGCACGAGACCAACATCGAGCGCGCCAAGCATGAAATCGAGGAGCTGCTCGAGCATCGGGAGCTCAGCGACGAGGCGAAGCAGGCGATCTTCCACGACAACATCGTGCGCTTCTACGGCCCGCGTCTCGCGCGCGAGCAAGCGAAGCGGCCGGCGCTATGAGGCTCAAGGACAAGGTGGCGATCATCACCGGCGCCGGCCAGGGCCTCGGCCGCGCCTATGCGCAGCGGCTCGCGCGCGAAGGGGCGAAGGTGGTGATCGCCGAGCTCAACGCCGACAGAGGCCAAGCGGTCGCGGCCGAAGTGAAGGGGCAGTTCGTGCGCACGAACGTCGCCGACGAGGCGAGCTGCAATGTGCTCGCCGCCGACACCGTCGACAAGTTCGGCCGCATCGACATCCTGGTTAACAACGCCGCGATCTTCTCGACGCTGAAGATGCGCCCGTTCTGGGAAATCCCGGCGGCCGAGTGGGACGAGCTGATGGCGGTGAATGTGCGTGGCGTGTGGCTCGCCGCAAAAGCGGTCGTGCCGCAAATGCGCAAGCAGGCGAGCGGCCGCATCGTCAATATCGCTTCGGGCGTGATCTGGATGGGGCGCCCGAACTACCTGCACTACGTCGCGAGCAAAGGCGCGGTGCTCGCCATGACCCGCGCGATGGCGAAAGAGCTTGGCGAATTCGGCATCAACGTCAACTGCATTACGCCGGGGCCCGTCTATACCGAGGTGCCCCGCGCCACCGTCACGCCGCAGCAGCGCGAGGCGATGATCGGCGCGCAGTCGATCAAGCGCGCCGCCGGCACGCAGGACCTCGAGGGAACGGTGGTGTTCCTATGCTCGGAGGACGCCGCCTTCATCACCGGCCAGACGATAAACGTCGATGGCGGTATGAACTTCCACTAGCTACGCCGGCACGATGGTGCTGTCTTGCGGCATCGCCGCGATGCGCGCGGGCGTCTGCGGTTGTGCGCCGTACTTGCGGCGCTTGAGCTCATTCCAGCGCGCGAGCTCGCTCGTCGCTTCCCTTTCCAGCTTCTGCCAGGTGTCGGGCTGCTCGGTGCGAACGGTCATCTCGAGCCGGTGGCCGTCGGGGTCCATGAAGTAGATCGAGGTGCACATGCCGTGGTCCTTGGGCCCGAGCACCTGCACGCCGTGCGCCTCGAGGCGCGCCTTGCCCTCCGCGAGGGCCTTCATGTCCGGCACCTCGAAGGCAATGTGCTTCACCCACCAGGGGGTCGGGTCATGGCTGTCGTCGCCGCCGCCCGGGACGTCGAAGAACGCGAGGTAGCTGCCGTCGCCCAGCTCGAAGAAGATGTGGATCGAATCGGCCTCCTCACCCACCACCTTGCGCGCCGGCTTGCCCGGCTCGTTCAGCGGCCAGCTCGGCTTTGAATTTTCCGGCGGCAGCAGGCCGGCGACATATTTCAGGCCGACGACGTTCGTATAGAAATCAACGGTGCGCTGCGCGTCGCGGCAGCGATAAGCGATATGGTGCAGGCGCTTGAACATGGGAGCTCCTCTGCCGGCATGGTACCAAAGCGTGCGGGTACGGCCTTTGCCTCTGCCCGGGCATGAAACTCTTCCTCTTTGCCGCCGTGCTCGGCCTGGCCGCCTATGCGCTCCGCCAGCCGCGTCGCACCGCCGCCGTCGCGGACGATGTGCTCATCACCCGCATCCGGATGAAGCTCGAGAAGCTCGTCGAGCATCCGGGCTCGGTGAACATCGAAGCGCACGAGGGATGCGTCACGCTCACCGGACCGGTCGGCGAACGAGAGCTGCGTCCGCTCAAGCGCGCGCTGCGCGCCGTGCCCGGCGTCCGCAAGCTCGACTGCCGCCTGACGCCGCACGCCGTCGCCGCCTGAGCGGCCGCGCCAAGCGCGCAGCGTAGAATCCGCGCCCCATGGGGGATGCCCGGGTGCGCGCGCTCGCCGCGCTCGCCGTGATCACGAGCTTTTTCTGGCTGCTGGGCGCGGCGCCGCTCTTCGACGTCGACGAAGGCGCTTTCAGCCAGGCGACCCTCGAGATGTTCGAACGCGGCGACTTTCTCACCACCTATCTCAACGGCGAGCCGCGCTACGACAAGCCGATCCTCGTCTACTGGCTGCAGGCCGCCACGGTGGCGCTCGTCGGTCCGAGCGAATGGGCGTTCCGCCTGCCCTCGGCGCTCTGCGCCACGCTCTGGGCATTGCTCACCTACACCTTCACGCGCCGCCACTTCGACGAGGAGCGGGCGCTCCTCGCCGCGGTGGTGCTCGCCACCTCGCTCGGCGTATTCATCATCGGCCGCGCCGCGACTGCCGATGCGCTCCTCAATCTGCTCATCGCCGCATCGATGTTCGCGGCGTGGCAGCACCTCTCGACCGGCGAGCGCCGCTGGCTCTATGCCACGCACGCGGCGATCGGCCTCGGCGTGCTGGCCAAGGGACCGATCGCGATCTTGGTGCCCTTTGCCACGACCTTCCTTTTCTGCGCCTCGCGCGGCGAGCTCGGGCGCTGGGCGCGCGCGGTGTTCGACTGGCGGGCGCTCCTCCTCCTGCTCGCGATTGCGCTGCCCTGGTATGTGGTGATCCTGGCGATGGAAGGACGCGGCTTCATCGAAGGGTTCTTCCTCAAGCACAACCTCGGCCGCTTCAGCGGTCCCGTCTCCGGGCATAGCGGCAGCCTGCTCTACTACTTTCCGGTGCTCTTCTTTGTGAGCCTGCCCTTCACCGCGCTGCTCGTGCCGCTGGCGCTGCGCCCGGGCGCGCTCTGGCGCGACGAGCTGCAGCGCTATCTGCTCCTCTGGTTCGCGTTCGTGTTCGTCTTCTTCTCGCTCTCCGGGACGAAGCTGCCGCACTACGTGCTCTACGGTTATACCGGCCTCGTGATCCTGATGGCGGCGCACGTGGACGAGTTGCGCGCGCAGGCGTGGGCGCTCGTCCCCGTGCTCGTTTTCTTCCTTGGCCTACTCGCGCTCCCCTATGGCATTCACTATGCGCTCCAGCACATCGGCGATCCGTTCTACCGGGAAACGCTCGGCGCGGCGCTCGGCGAGTTCGGCACCACATACTTCGCCTTCTGCGGCGTGCTGAGCGCGATTGCGCTCTTCGCCTTGCTCGAGCGAACGACGCCGCTCAAACGCAAGTTCATCGTCTTCGGCTTCGCCGCGGTCGCCGCCGTGGCGACGCTGGTCGTGCCGGTCGCGGGCTACGCCCAGCAGGCGGCGATCAAGGAGGCGGCGCTCCTTTGCCGCGAGCGCCGGCTCGACGTGGTGATGTGGCGCCTGAATGCGCCGAGCTTCAGCGTCTATCGCGGCGCGCCGACGCCGAGCCGCGATCCGCGGCCGGGCGAGGTGGTCGTCACCAGAGCGAGCCGCCTCTCGGAGCTGAGCGCGCCGTACGACCTGCTGTACTCGAAACGGGGCATCGTGCTGGCAAAGATCCGCGCGTGAGGCACGCGCCGCTCTGGCTCGTGCCCGCGGCGGCCGGCGGCGGTTTCGCGCTCATCTGGCTGCTCGATGCCAATCGCGCGCTGTTCCTCGCGCTGAACGCGCTCGGCCCGGCGACGAGCGACTGGCTCTGGGCGAACATCACGGTGCTCGGCGACACCGTGGTCGCCTTTGCCCTCTGCCTGCCGCTCTGGCGCCGGCGGCCCGAGCTCGTCTGGGCGTTCGTCTTCGTCGCCCTGCTCGGCACGTTGTGGGTCCATGGCCTGAAGCAGGTCATCGATGTCGACCGCCCGCCGGCCGTACTGGGCGACGCGGTGCATGTCATCGGCCCCGCGTACCGCGCGCACACCTTTCCTTCAGGTCACGCCACCACGGTGTTCGCCATCGGCGGGCTGCTGACACTCGGCATGCGCTCCCGCGCCTTGGCGGCGGCTGCGCTGACGGTGGCGACCATTGCGGCGCTTTCGCGTGCGGTGGTCGGCGTGCACTGGCCGCTCGACATCCTCGCGGGCGCCTTCGGCGGCTGGCTCGCCGCGCTGATCGCGCTCGAGCTCGCGCGGCGCACCACGCGCTTCGGCACGCGGCCGGCGGTGCAATGGCTGATCGGGCTCTTTCTTGCCGCCTGCGCCGCGTGGCTCGTCATCGGCCACGCGCAGAGCGGCTATCCGCAGGCGGATACGTTCCAGCGCGCGATCGGCATTTGCTGCCTCGCCGCCGCGGCGGCTAGACTCAGGCGTGCTGCCGCATAACGCGCCGCTTCAGGTTTCGGTCGTCATCCCCGTGTACAACGAGGAGGCGAACGTCGCCGAGCTCGTCGAGCGCGTCGGCGCGGCGCTCCGCCGAACCGGCAAAACGTTCGAGCTGATCTGCGTCGACGACGGCTCGCGCGACGCCTCCGCGGCCAAGCTGGAAGGCTTGGCCGCGCAGCGCCCGTGGCTCAAGCCCCTTTATCTCATTCGCAACTACGGCCAGTCGGCGGCGCTGCAGGCGGGGTTCGATGCCGCGCAGGGCGAGGTCATCGTCACGCTCGACGGCGATCTGCAGAATGATCCCGATGACCTGCCCGAGCTGCTGAAAATGCTGGACGAGCGCCCGGAGATCGACGTCATCTCGGGCTGGCGCAAGGATCGGCAGGATCGCGCGGTGTCGCGAAAGCTCCCCTCGGTGGTTGCGAACAGCGTCATTTCGCGCGTGACCGGCGTGAAGCTGCACGACTATGGCTGCGCGCTCAAGCTCTACCGCGCGGACATCATCCGCGGGCTGCGCCTCTATGGCGAGCTGCACCGCTTCATTCCCGCGCTCGCGGTCGAGGTCGGGGCGCACATCGTCGAGGTGCCGGTGCGACACCACGCGAGAACACGCGGCCAGTCGAAGTACGGCATCGATCGCACCTTCCGCGTGCTCCTCGATCTGCTCTGGATCAAGTTCCTGATGCGCTTCCTGCACCGCCCGCTGCAGGCGTTCGGCGGCGTCGGGCTGGCGATGGGCTTCGCGGGCTTCCTGGTGCTCGCCTGGCTGACGGTGGAAAAGCTTGCGCTCGGTCGCGACATCGGCGGCCGGCCGCTGCTGCTCCTCGGTGTGCTGCTCGCGCTGATCGGCGTGCAGCTCGTCGCCACCGGCCTCATCGGCGAGCTCCTGACGCGCATCTATCACGAGCCGCAAGGCCGGCCGCAGTACCTGCTGCGGCGCCAGCCCAGAAAAGGCAGTTGAAGCTCGCCGCGCGCATCGCGCTCGGCATTGCGCTCCTCGCCGCGGTCGTCTGGTATGTCGAGCCGCGCTCGCTCGCGCGCAGCCTCGCCGCGATCGACGCGCGCTGGTTCGCCGCGGCGGTGGCAGCCTCCGTCATCTCCAATGTCTTCTCCGCCGCCCGCTGGGCGGCAATCGCGCGCGGTCTGGGGCTCATCGCGCCGCTCGGCGCCGCCGTGGCGATGTACTTCCGCGGCATGACGATGAACGTGCTGCTGCCGGGCGCGACCGTGTCGGGCGATCTGCTGCGCGGCTACCAGCTCGGACGGTTGCCGGGAAACGCGCTCGTCGCGGGAGGCGTATCGGTGCTGCTCGATCGCCTGAGCGGCCTCTGGGTGCTCTGCGGCTGCTCGTTCGTCGCGCTGCTCGGCGCGCTCGCGGCAGGCGTCGTCCCCGCGGGCAAGGAAAGCGCCCTGTACATCGCGGGCCTCGCGGTCGCGCTCGTCGCGCCGTGGCTGCCGCTGCCGTCCGCGCGCGCGGAGAAGGCGCGTCGCGAGGCGCTGGCCTCAACCGGCGCGCTGACGCGCTCGCTCTGGCTCTCGGTGCTGGTGCAGGTGTTCTCGGCGATGGCGCTCTGGTTCTGCGCGCGCGCCGCGGGAGTCGAGATCGGCTATGCGGCGATGCTCGCCGCGGCGGCGCCGATCTTCATCATGGGCGCGGTACCGCTCGGCTGGGGCGGCTTCGGCGCGCGCGAAGCGGCGGCGGTGGTGGTGCTCGGCGCGTTAGGCGTCGCACCCGAGCAGGCGACGGCGACGGGACTCTTGTACGGGGTAAGCGCGGTGCTACAGGGAATCGCGGCGGCGCCGCTCTTCCTCGTCAGGGCCGCAGGCGAGGATGACCGACCCCGTTCCTCAGGCGCATCACCTTCCAGAAGAAGTTGATGCGCGAGAGCTCGGTGAGCTCGCCCGCATCGCCCACCATGTCGCGCAGCTCGAAGTCGGGATGGAAGCCGAGCTTGTCGGAGAAGCGCGCGAGGCCCTTCTCCACCGCGGCGATGAAGCGGTTGTCCGAGCGCACGTGGTTCACGAGGTAAATCTCGCCGTGCGGGCGGCACACGCGGTGCAGTTCCTCGAGAAGCTTTGCGGGACGCTCGACCACCGAGACGACGTACATCGCCACGACCTTGTCGAAGCTCGCATCGGGAAAGCTCATGCGCTCGGCGTCCATCTCGAGGAGCGCATCGACGTTGGTGATTCGGCGGCGCGCAACGCGCCGGCGCGCCTTCTCGAGCATCTCGCGCGACACATCGATGCCGGTGATGCGCACGTCGCGCGGATAAAGCGGCAGCGACAGTCCCGTGCCGACGCCGACCTCGAGCACGCGATCGCCGGAGCGCAGGGCGAGCGCCTGCACGACCGCTTTGCGGCCGGGCTGCAGCACCGGTCCGAATACTGCGTCGTACACTCCAGCGTAGCGGCGGTAAGCCGCCTTAACCGAATCTATTTGCATGCGGGGTCCGTGAGAGCCTTGAGGGCTTTTCGTACCAGCGCCTTAGTCAGCGGCACCTTATAGGAATTATGCCGTAGCGGCACGGCATCCTGCACGGCGGCCTCGGCGGCGGCTGCGAACCTGGCCTCGCTGGCCTCGGCCCCGAGGAGCTCGCGCTCGGCGGCCTCAGCGCGCCAGGGGATCGGCGCCACGCCCGCGAGCACGAGGCGCGCATGGGCGATCTTGCGGCCCGAAAGGCGCAGCACGCATGCAACACCGACCAGCGCAAAGCCCCAGGCTTTGCGGTCCATTGCTTTGAGGTATGTGCTGCGCGTCTCCCCGGGGTGCGGCGGCAGGCGAAGGCCGAGGATCAGCTCATCGTCGGCCAGGGTTGTCTCGCGCCGGCGCTCCGCCTCCGGCAAAGCAAAGAAGTCGGCGAGCTCTAGGATGCGTTCGCCGCCGCGGCCATGGACGCGCAGCGCAGCATCGAAAGCGAGGAGCGCCGGCGCGACATCCGAGGGATGCACCGCATAGCAGGGACCGCCGCCGAAGAGCGCGTGGTTACGGCTCTCACCCTCGCGCGCCGGGCAGTCGGCGGCGCCTTTCAGCCAGCAGGCGATGCGCGCGTTGCGGTAATACCAGCAGCGCGGCCGCTGCAGCAGGTTGCCGCCCACCGACGCGAGGTTGCGGATCTGCGGGCTCGCGGCGAGCGAGGCGGCCTGCGCGAGCGCGGCATAACCCTGCATCACGACCGGATGCTGTTCGATCTCCGCGAGCGGGGTCAACGCGCCGATCTCGAGCCCGGCCGCTCGCGCCTCGATGCCGCGCGGCAGCAGCGGCTTGACATTGATCAATTCGTCCGGCGCGGCGATGTCGGCCTTCATCAGCGGAACGAGATCCGTGCCGCCCGCGAGCGCGCGCGAGCGCTCGCCGAGCGCGGCCACGGCCTCGCCGATCGTGTCCGGTGCCGAGTAGCGGAAGACTCTCAACGGCGAATCCCATTTATCAGCTTGTCGCGCGTGATGGGCAGCTCGCGCACGCGCACGCCGGTCGCGCTGTAAATGGCGTTGGCGATGGCGGCCGCCGTCGCGATGATCGGTGGCTCGCCACAGCCCTTGGCGCCCGTCGGGTTGGCCTCCATGTCTGGCATGCTTTCCGAGACGTTCAGGATCTCCGGGATGTCGGCGAGCGTCGGGACCTTGTATTCCTCGAGGTTCGCGTTCAGCACTTCGCCAAACCGCGCATCGACGATGCGCTCTTCGCTCAAGGCGTAGCCGAGCGCCTGCGTGATGCCGCCGATCACCTGGCTCGTGTGCAGCAGAGGATTGACGATGCGGCCGCTGTCGTGCGCGGCGACCACGCGCTTGACGATCACCTCGCCCGTGTCGCGGTCGACGCAAAGCTCGACCGCCTGCGCGCCGCAGGTGCGGATCGAGCGGTCCTTCGGATTGTCGCGCCGCTTGGCGGTGGCGCTGCCCTTCTCCTTTGCCGCGCGTGCCGCTTCCTGGATGGCCGGTCCGAGCGTCGCGAGCGTCGCACTACCGGCGCTCGTCGGGCCGTAGAGACCGGGCGCGGTGTCGCCAAGCTCGACTTCGACCGCGTCCACCGCGATGCCGAGCGCCTCGGCAGCGATCTGCGCAAGCGCCGTGCGCGAGCCGGTGCCGATGTCCTGCACGCCGACGATGACGCGCGCGCGCCCGCCGCGAAAGTCCACCCGCGCCTCCGCGGGCGGCCAGCCGCCGCCCGCCGCCCAGTCGTGCGCGGCAAAGCCGAGGCCGGGCCGCTTTTGCTGCCACTCGATCGCCTGCGCGGCGCGCGCGATGCAACGGCGCAGGCTCTCGGGCGAGGTGAAAGGCTTGCCCTCGCGCTGATCATCGCTGGTGTAGTTGCGCAGGCGAAGCTCGATGGCGTCCATGTTGAGGCGCTCGGCGAGCTCATCGATCGCCGATTCGAGCGCGAAGTTGGCTTCCGCATAGCCAGGTGCGCGGAAGGCGACGGCCGGGCCGAGATTCGTGGCCAAGGCGGTCTGCTCGGCGCGCACGTTGCCGCAGCGGTAAAGGGTGAGGTAGGTGCCAATCACGTCGCTGTCCTCGCCGCCCGCGCTGTAGGCGCCCTGCTCGAGGTCGATACGCACATCGATGGCGGTGAGCGTGCCGTCGCGCTTCGCGCCAAGACGCAGCTTCTGGCAAGTGGCGTTGCGGTTGCCGCTGGCGAGATTCTCCGCCGTGCGCTCGAGCACGAGCTGCACCGGGCGGCCGGTGCGTTGCGCGAGAAGCGCTGCGATCACCGTGTGCTTCCAGGCGATCTGCTTCGCGCCGAAGCCGCCGCCCATGTGCTCGGTGACGACGCGCACGCGCTCGGGCGAAAGGCCGAGCTTCTCGGCGACCTCGTCGCGCACGGCGAAGATGCCCTGCGTCGACTCGTAGACCGTAAGGCGATCGCCCTCCCAGAAGGCGGTACAGCCGTGCGGCTCCAGGGCGTTGTGCAGCGCCGTTTGCGTGCGATACTCGGCCTCGAGCACCACGTCGGCCTCGCGCAGGCCGCGCGCGAGCTGGCCGCGCTCCTCGAGCTTCGGTTTCTGGCGCTGGCCGCCGAGATCGAAGGCGAGCGGCTCGTAACGCACCTCGAGCAGGCGCGCAGCATCTTCGGCGAGCGCCGGCGTGTCGGCGGCGATCGCGGCGACTTCATCGCCGACATAGCGCACCGTGGTGTCGAAAAGGCGGCTCGACTCGTGCCAGCCGATCGCCGGACTGTCGGCGCTCGAGAGCACCGCGCGCACGCCCGGCAGCGCAGCCGCGCGCGCCGCGTCGATGCGTGCGACGCGCGCATGCGGATGCGGGCTGCGCACGATCCGCGCGTACAGCATCCCAGGAAGCCGCATATCGGCCGCGTAGCGCGCGGCGCCGGTCACCTTTGCACGTCCTTCGCGGCGCGTAATCATCGATCGCGCGCCGCGCGCGCCGCCTGCACGATGTGTCGGTACGCGCCGCAGCGGCAAAGATTGCCACTAAGAGCGCGCATGATTTGCGCATCCGAGGGATGCGGCGCGCGATTGAAGAGCGCGGCGAGCGCCATGATCTGCCCCGCAGTGCAGAAGCCGCACTGGAAGGCATCGGCGGCGATGAACGCCTCCTGCAGCCGATCGAGCTTGCCTTCGGCGGCGAGCCCCTCGATCGTGGTGACGCTGCGCCCGGCGCAGTCCACGGCGAGCACGAGACAGCTGTACACCGCCTCGCCGTCGAGGTGCACGGTACAGGCGCCGCAATTGCCCATGCCGCACGCCTCCTTCGCGCCGGTGAGGCCGAGATCGAGGCGCAGCGCCTCGAGCAGGGTCCGGCGTGGCTCCACCTCGAGCTCGCGGTGCTCCCCGTTCACGCGCAGCCGGGTCATGGCGCGCTGCTAGCAAACCTCGCGCCCGGCACGTGAATTGCAAACGGCGTATGGGGCCCGCATGAAGATTGCGCAGATCGCACCGCTCGCCGAGAGTGTGCCTCCGAAGCTCTACGGCGGCACGGAACGCGTCGTGTCGTACCTGACCGAAGAGCTGGTGCGCCTGGGGCACGACGTGACACTCTTCGCGAGCGGCGACTCGGAAACTTCCGCCAGGCTCGTCGCCTGCGCGCCGCGTGCGCTCAGGCTCGACGCCTCGCTCAAGGATCCGCTCGCGCCCCAGGCTTATCAGCTGGAACTCGTGCACCAGCACGCCCACGAATTCGACGTGCTGCATTTCCACATCGCCCACATGCACCTGCCGCTATTCCGGCCGATCGCGAGAAAGACCATCACGACGCTGCATGGACGGCTCGACCTGCCGGAGCTCGTGCCGCTCTACCGCGAGTTCAGCGACATGCCGCTCGTGTCGATCTCCACGGCGCAGCGCCGGCCGCTTGCGTTCGCGCACTGGATGGGCACGGTCTACCATGGCCTCGCGCGCGAGGTATGCCCTTTCAATCCGGCGCCCCGGGGCGGCTACTTCGCGTTTCTCGGCCGCGTCTCGCCGGAGAAGGGACTCGACCGGGCGATCCGCATCGCGCTCGCCGCCGGCGCGCGGCTGCGCATCGCGGCGAAAGTCGACGCGCAGGACGAAGAGTACTTCCACAACTACATCGTGCCGCTGCTCGCGCAGCCGGGCATCGAGTTCATCGGCGAGATGAACGAGGCGCAAAAGCCGGCGTTCCTTGGCAACGCCGTCGCGCTCCTTTTCCCGATCAACTGGCCCGAGCCCTTCGGGCTGGCGATGATTGAGGCCATGTCGTGCGGCACGCCGCTCGTCGCCTGGCCGCAGGGCGCCGTGCCCGAGGTGGTGGAGGATGGCGTGACCGGCTACATCGTCGATACGATCGACGCCGCGGTCGCGGCGCTCGAGCGCGTCGCGCGCCTCGATCGCGCGCGCGTCAGGAGCCGCTTCGAAGAACGCTTCTCCGCCGCGCGCATGGCGCAGGACTACCTTTCGGTCTACCGCGCGCTCGGCCGCCGACGCGCCATCGCCGCTGCGTGAAGCCGGAAGAGCTCGCGCCCAACACGGTCGTCGTCCCGGGCGTCGTTTCGCTCGCCGCCTCGAGCCGCCGCACGCTCAAGCACGGCGACAGCTTCGCCATGTTCGACGAGTTCGGCGACGTCTTCGAGGTCGAGCACAGCCCGGCGGGCCTCTTCCATCACGACACGCGGTTTCTCTCGCGCCTGCAATTCACCCTCGAAGGCCACCGGCCGATGGTGCTTTCCTCGACCGTGCAGCCCGACAACGTGATGCTCGACGTCGATCTCACCAACCCGGACCTTTTCGACGCCCGCGGCAATCTGCTGCTCGCGAAGGACACCTTCCATATCGCGCGCGCCAAATTCCTCTGGGACGCGTGCTGCTACGAGCTATTCACGGTCACGAGCTACTCCGACGTGCGCAGGAAGCTGCGCCTCGGGCTCGACTTCGGCGCCGACTTCGCCGATCTCTTCGAGATTCGCGGCTACCGCCGCTCGCGCCGCGGGCAAGTGAGCGCGCGCGCCCTCGGACCGGCCGAGGTCGCGTTCCACTATCAGTCGGTCGACGGCGTGGCCCGCAGCACGCGCATCTCGTTCGGCCCGCAGCCGGCGCGCCTCTCCGCGGCGACGACGCAAGGCCGCGCCGAATTCGAGCTCGACCTTGCGGCGCGCGAGCGCCGGCCGATCTCGGTCACGGTGCAATGCGTCGAAGGAAACGGCGCGCTCGCCGCCGAGCGGCGCTTCTTCGTCGTGCGGCGTCTCGCGCGCCGCGTGCTTGCCGAGGCGCGCGAGCAGGCGCCGGTCATCGAGACCTCGAACCCCATGGTGAACAACGTGCTCGAGCGCTCGAGCGCCGATCTCGCCATGCTGATGACCGAGACGCCGCACGGCGCCTATCCGTACGCGGGCGTCCCCTGGTTCTCGACGCCCTTCGGGCGCGACGGCATCCTCACCGCGATCGAGATGCTTTGGCTCGAGCCGCAGGTGGCGCGCGGCGTATTGCGTTTTCTCGCCGCGCACCAGGCCGACCACGAGGATCCGGCCGCCGACATGGAACCCGGCAAGATCCTGCACGAGGTGCGCGAGTGCGAGCTCGCGCGGCTAGGCGAAGTGCCCTTCGGCCGCTATTACGGCTCGATCGACTCGACGCCGCTCTTCGTCGCGCTCGCAGGCCAGTACTGGCAGCGCACGCGCGACGAGGAAACGCTGAAAGCCATATGGCCCAACGTGAAGGCGGCGCTCGCGTGGATCGAGAAGTACGGCGATCCCGATGGCGACGGCTTCGTCGAGTACGACCGCAAGCGCTCGAGCGGCCTTCGCAACCAGGGCTGGAAGGACTCCGACGACGCGGTGTTCCACGAGGACGGGCGGCTCGCGCCGCTGCCGATCGCGCTGTGCGAGGTGCAGGGGTACGTGTACCTCGCGTACCGGCTCGCGGCGCAGCTCGCCGTCGACATGGACGACTATCCGCTCTCGGCGGGGCTGATGCTGAAGGCCGAGAAGCTGCGCCGGCAGTTCGAGGAGACCTACTGGGATGAGGAGCTCGGCACGTATGCGCTCGCGCTCGACGGCGAAAAAGCGGCGTGCCGCGTGCGCACCTCCAACGCCGGTCAGGTGCTCTTCAGCGGCATCGCCGCGCCGGAGCGCGCGCGGCGCGTGGCGCAGGCGCTTTTCGAGGCCGACTTCTATAGCGGCTGGGGCGTGCGCACGGTGAGCCGGCGCGAGCGGCGCTTCAATCCGGCCTCGTATCACAACGGTTCGGTCTGGCCGCACGACAACGCCATCATCGCCCTCGGCCTCGCCCGGTACGGCCACTGCAGCGAGGCGCTGGAGCTGACGAGCGCCCTCTTCGACGCCGCCGCCCACATGCACCTGCGGCGGCTGCCCGAGCTCTTCTGCGGCTTCGAGCGAAAACGCGGCAAGGCGCCCACCCTCTACCCGGTGGCCTGCGCGCCGCAGGCCTGGGCGGCGGTCACGCCGTTTGCGCTCATCCAGGCCTGCCTGGGGCTCGAGGTCGACTGCGGCGCCCGCAAGGTCCGGCTGCGCCGGCCGCGGCTGCCGCAATTCATTGATTGGATGACGGTGAAGCGCCTTAGGCTCGGCGGGGCGCGGGTCGACCTGATGCTCAGGCGCCATGACGCGAGCGTCGCCGTCAACCTGCTCGCCCGCGAGGGTACCGCCGAGGTCGAGGTGATGCTCTAGGCGCCGGTCTTGCGCGAAATACCCCGCCCAGCATATCTTTGGGCATGCTCTCTACTTCTCAGCAGTTTCCCCCCGTAGGCTCGAAGTGGCAGGACCGTGACCGGCGCGCGAAGCGCACCGTCGAAGTAATCCGCCTCGATCCAGACAACCGCCGCGTGCGCATTCACTGCATCGAGACGGACGTTCTCTCCTGGGCGAAGCCCGAGCGCTTCAACGGCAAGAGCGGCGGCTATCAGCCGCTCATCCCGATCAAGCGCCGTTAGCTTTAGTCGCGGTAATGCTGTGACGAGCCCGCCGCGTCGCGCGGCGGCGGCTCCTGCGAGTCGCTCGCCGGCCCCGTTTCGTCGAGAATCAGATCGACCACGCGCAGGAACACCTCGCGCGGCGGCTTCGTCTCGCCGCCGATCCACTTGTCGATTTCGCTCACCGGCACGTGCAGCACGCGCGCGAGTTTCTCGCGTCCGCCGAGGAGTTCCGCGGCGCGCAGCAGCGCGCGGCTATAAACAGTTGCAGTCACGGCCGCATCATTCCGCAAGTGTGCGCCCGGCACAATCAACGGACGCCTGACAGGAAAGGCCCGACGAGCGTCTAGGCTTCGCCCGCCTTGTCGAGATAGAGAAGGATGATCTCGACCGCGGCGAGGAACACCATCTGCGGCGGCTCTTCGCGCGCTTCGAGCCACTGGCGAAGCGACGTATCCGACACGCCCATATGTCTTGCGAGCGCCTCGGCGCCGCCGAGCACGAGGCAGGCGCGATGGAGCGTGCGTGCGTACGTCGTTTCGCGCGAAGGCGGCGGCGACGGGCAATCGATGCTGGCCGACGAGATGGCGGGCATGCTTCCATCTTGCGACGCACATGCGTTCGGCTCAAGTCGCGCGGGCGCAATCGCGCGTGTCGAAATTCAGGGCATAGCGACGTCGGCGAGAGTGCGCTCGGCGGCGGGCAAAGTCCGCCGCATCAGGAGCATGCCGCGCGCGGGTACGGCGCTTGCTCCTCTAGCCCTTCCGGCCCGTGGCGAGGGCTTCAAGCACACGCTCGACCGTTGCCGGCTTCGTGAGGTGATGATCGAACCCCGCCTCGCGCGCGCGGCGGCGATCCTCCGGTGCATCGCGACCGGTGAGCGCGACGAGCGTCATACGCTCGCCCCACGCTTCGGCGCGGATCCTCTCTGCAAGCGCGTAGCCCGACATGCCGTGCATGCCGATATCGAGCACCGCCGCATCGGGACGCGTGGCCCGCGCCATGGCGAGCGCTTCTTCGCCGTTCGCCGCTTTGTGTACCTCGTGGCCGACCATGCGCAGGAGCGCCGCGAGCGTGTGCGCCGCGTCCGGATTGTCGTCCACCACCAGGATGCGCAGGCGCTCGCGCGGCTCGTGTGCGCGCGAGCCCGCGCGCACTGCGGCGCGCACCGCATCGCGGAATTCCACCGCCGCGCGCTCCGCCCCGGCGCTCGCGCTTCTCTCGGGCAGATCGATGTACGCGACGGCGCCCAGGGCCTCGCACGCCTCGCGCATCGCCGCCAGCGCGCCCTCGCCAAGATGCGTTTCGGCGGCGCGGCAACCGACGAACGGGATCAACGCCGTCGGCTTGTACGCCTTTACGCACTCGAGAAACCGCAGCATCTGCGAGCCTTCGAAGTGCTGGCCGCAGACAATCGCAGCGATGCCTCGCGTCGACACGGCGCTCGATTGCACGAGGTCGAGCGCCTCGACCAGCGTGTAGACGCGCGTCAGCGCGAATTCATCGCCGAGCACCCGCGCGAGCACCGCGCAGCCCTCCGGACTATCGGCGACCAGCACACGCGAGCGCGCCGCCTCGGCCGCGCCGGCGTGATTGCCTGAGCCCACCTCGCCATCGAGAATCAGCTCTAGCACCCTTTCGAACACCGGGCGCGGAGGAAACGCCTTGGCCGCCAGCCAGGCGGCGAGCTCCGTGGGCTGGACTCCCAGAAGGTCGGCGAGCCGCCCGGTATCGCCGGCGATGCCAAGCGCACGCTTAAGCAAGCGTGCCGATGTCTGCGCATCGAGCGGATCGTTCCCCACCGAGATTGATCATACGGGCGCTCGGTGTCGGTTGGCTGACGACTTGATTCGCAGCCGGAGCGTCAGGAATACCCTTACATGACGCCGTGGGTTGCGAGGCGAAGGGCGCGAGCCCTCGTCGCTGGCCGAGGTCGATCCCGATGCGTTGGCGACATCGTGTGGCCGGGCTGATCCTTTGTGACGGTGGATGCTAACGAGGCGATCGCGTTACTGAACGGAAAAATCGACGGCGCGTAACGCGCCGGTTCACTCAGGCGCTTCGCAGTCTCGCGAGCGCTTCGCTCTCGCTCTCGGCTTTCGGAAAATGCAGGCCGCGGTCGGTTTCGGAACGAATGTAGCGCACGAGCGCGATGATCATGCGCTGGCGCTCCTTCGTAAGAGTCTTCGGGAATTCGGCGAGCGTGAGCTGCGCCTGCTCCTCGATCTGACTAAGCTTCTGGAGAAACTCTTCCTGATCCATTGTTTTTGATCCGGCTTTCTACTTGGTACAGGAACGGTAGTGCAGACAAGCCCGCCGCGCAGTCGCCGGCTCCAGCGGTGTCGTGTAGCGGCGTCACTACACCGGAGGACTCCGGCCGAGTTCGCCCGCGTCGAGGAGCAGCTCCACAAGCTGGAAGAAGGTCGCGACCGGAGGCACCGCCGCGCCGCGAACCCAGTTGATCATGTCTTCGCGAGACGCCTTGAGGTGGTGCTGCAGCGGGCCGTAGCCGCCCACCACCCGGGCGGCTCGGCGCAGCACTCGCGACTGGACGGGTTCGATCATGCGATGCACGCTAGCAGGCGCAGTACCGAACGGCGAGTCGCAGCTTGGTCTATTTCGCTGTAACGGCCGCGCTACAGCCCCGGCATTTCGCTATGCGGTTGCAGAAAATACGGCGGTGGCGGTAGACGGCCGCCCGCGCAATTCCTCTTTACTCGCGGAAATGCCATTCCAGTACGGCACGTTCGAACCGTCTTCCCCGGATTTGCACGCACGCATGCTCCATGTGCTCATCGTCGAGGACAACTTCGACCAGGCGCAGACGCTGCGCATGTTCCTCTCGGATAAAGGCCATACGCTGGCAATAGCGCCGAGCGGTCCGGCGGCGCTCGAGGCGGCGCGGCGCAAGCGCCCGGACGTTCTGCTCGACCTCGGCCTCCCTGGGCTCGATGGCATTGAAGTGGCGAAGCGCCTGCGCCTCGAGCTCGGCGAGGCGATACGCATGATCGCCATCACCGCCTATAGAAACGAAAGCGTACGCGAACAGACTGAGCAAGCCGGCTGCGAGTTGCACCTCGTCAAGCCGGCGGATCCGCGCTTTATCGAGAGCCTGCTCGGCTAGCGGGTACGGATCGCCGCGACCCGAATGGGCGCGCGAACTTTGGCGTAGGGCCCTTGCGCCACGACATCGAGGGCCTCGAGAAACGCTGCCAAAGGCGGGGCCTCTTCGCCGGCGAGCCACTTCCTCACCGCCTCGGGCGAGGCGTCGAGGCGGGTTGCGAGTCGCGCAACGCCGCCAAGCGTGGCTGCGGCGCGCTGGAGCATATCGGCGTAGATACCGGCGTGCACGTGCGGCGATGAGGCAATCGCCGTGCCCGGTTTATCCCTACGTTTTCGCGGCGCCCAGTTGTTGATGCGGCGCAGGAGTGTACGCGTCGTACGGCCTGGCGATGAAGTCGTGAAAGCGGCTCTCTTTCGCCATCTGGCGATCGCGCTCGCGCTGCGCCACTCAGTAGCGTCGCTGGCCTAGAACAGATCCTTCCACTTGGCGCGAATCTTCGCCTGCAGCTCCTTGCTCGCTTCCGCGACTTGCGGAAACTCCTGCAGGCGGTCCCACGGCCGGCAGGCGTCGATGACCGCCTTCGAGCTGTAGGGCGCGTCGTAGCGATAGGCGACAAACATCGGGTCGTTCTTCGAGCCCATGCCCCGCTCGATGATGTCGATGTCGATGGCCGGGTCTGTGCGCGTCGCCACGGCCCACATGACCTCCTGCAGATTCGCCGGATCGATGTCTTCGTCGACCACCACCGAGTAGCGAGACATGTACGCACCGACGCCGCATTGCGAGAGGATGTGCCCGGCCTGGCGCGCGTGCCCGGCATAGCGCTGCTTGATCGCCACGACGTTGAACATGCGCGCGCCGCCGATCTCGTGCGCCCAGACGGCGCGCACGTCCGGCACACCCGCGGCGACGAGCGCGTCATGCAGCAGCGCCGAACGCATGACCGCCTTTGAATACGAATAATCATTCGGCGGCTTCGCCGGCGGGCTGCCCATCAGGATCGGATCGCGGCGGTAGTACACCCGCTCCACCGTCACTACGGGTGCGACGCCTTCCTTGCCCGGGTAATAGCCATGGAACTCGCCGAAGGGACCTTCCGTGCGCTCGTCGTTCGGCTCGACATGGCCTTCCATTACGATCTCCGCCGCCGCCGGGAAAGGAAGCCCGGTGAGCTCGCCCGGCACCACCGCCACCGGCTCGCCGAGGATCGCGCCGATGTAGTTGTACTCGCACATGCCGAAGGGCACCTCGATTCCGGAGATGAGGTAGCCGAGCGGATCGGCGCCGCAGACGATCACGACCGGAAAGCGTTTGCCTGCCGCCTTGTGCTTCTCGTAGTGAATGCGGCCATGCTTGCCGGGCACCATGTCGAGCGCGACGTGGTTGCGATCGATCACCTGCACGCGATAGGTTCCGACATTCACCCAATCGGATTCGAGGTCGCGCGTCACCACCGAGCAGCCGGTGCCGATGTAGCGACCGCCGTCGAGCTCGTGCCACAGCGGCGCGGGAAACTTGAGGACGTCGACCTCGCGCTCGACGTGCTCGAGCGCGGCACCGCTTTTCACCATCGTCGCCGGAAAGCGGCCGGCAGCCGCCTGCCATTGCGCAGGCTTACCGCGCAGGCTCTCGACGAGCCCATGATGAGTGCGCTCGAGCGGTAGCCGCAGAATGCACGACAGGCGCGCCGGGCTCGAAGTGCTGCAGGTGAGCACGCGGAAGCCTTTCGCATAGCCCTTGATCTCGTCGAAGAGCAACGCCGGCGGCGCCTCCTGCTTCACGTTCAGCTCGCTGATCGCGCCGAGCTCGAGGTTCCAGTCGGCGCCGCGCACGTGCTTGAGCTCGCCGAGCTTCTCGACTTCACTCAGCCAGGACCGCAGATCGAGCGGATTCATGGAGTACGCAATTATTGCGTACTTGGTGCGCAATTCAGACGATCTTCGCGATGACCGGGAAGTACTCGCCGCCGTGGCCTGCGGCCGCGGCTTTCTGGAGAAGCGCCTTGGCGCTCTTCAGGCCACGGAGCTCGACGCCGGCAGTCTTGGCGAGCTCTAGCGCGTAGCCGAGGTCCTTTAGCGCGTACGCGACCGAGAACGCTTTCTCGGGAAACTTGTTCGGCAGCATCGCTTTCATGCCATGGTTGCGAAGCGCAAAGCTGTCGGCCGAGCCCTTGGTGAGCACTTCCAGCGCCATCGCCGGATCGAGCCCGAGGCGGCGGATGACGGCGAGCGCTTCGGCGAGCGCCGCCACGTTCTGGAAAAGCAGCATGTTGTTGATGAGCTTCATCGCCTGGCCCGCGCCGGCGGGTCCGCAGCGCATGACTTCGGTGGCGAAGTATTCCAGCGCAGGCCTCACCCGGGTGAAGAGCGCCTCGCTGCAACCGACCATCACGGAGAGCGTGCCCTCCTCGGCGGCGGCGCGCGTGCGCGCGACCGGCGCGTCGACGTAATGGATGCCGCGCGCCGAGAAGCGCGCCTCCAGGTCGCGCGCCAGTGCCATCGGCACCGTGCTGAGATCCAGGATGTACGTGCCGGGCCGCATGTGCACGAGCAGGCTGCCGCGGCCGAGGCAAACCTGCTTTACCTCGAGCGCGCCAGGTAGCGACAGGTAGACGATCTCGGAGTGCTCGGCGATTTCGGGCACGCTCGCCGCCGCCTTCACGCCGTGCAAGGCGAGCCGCTCGAGGGGCTCGGTGGCAATGTCGTAGGCGCGCACCTCCTTGCCGCTCTTCGACGCCACGTGGCGACAGATCGGTTCGCCCATGACGCCAACGCCGATGAAGCCGATCATTTGCGGCTTGGCTCGTTCAAACTAGCCGCATGCTCGAGACCGCCATCCCGGCGCGGCTGGACAGGCTGCCGTGGTCGCCGTGGCACTGGCGCGTGGTGATCGCGCTCGGCGTGAGCTGGCTGCTCGACGGCCTGGAAGTGACGGTGGTCGGCTCGCTCGGCCCGGCGCTCGAGCGTTCCGACACGCTCGGCCTTACAGCGGGCGAAATTGGATGGGCGGCCTCCGCGTATATCGGCGGTGCGGTCCTCGGCGCTCTCTTTTTCGGCCGACTCGCCGACAGTCTCGGGCGAAAGCGCATGTTCCTCGTTACGCTCGTCGTGTACCTCGTGGCGACGGTCTGCACGGCCTTCTCGTTCAACATATGGTCGTTCGCGCTCTGCCGTTTTGCCACCGGCTTTGGCATTGGCGGGGAATACGCAGCGATCAATTCGGCGATCGACGAGCTGATCCCAGCGCGGGTGCGGGGGACGGTCGATCTTGCCATCAATGGGACCTTCTGGGTGGGCGCGGCGATGGGCGCGGCCCTGTCGATCGTGCTGCTCGAGCCGTCGCTGGTTGGCGCGCATTACGGCTGGCGGCTCGCGTTCCTGTTGGGCGGTGTCCTCGGCGTCGCGATCCTGCTCGTGCGCCGGCATGTGCCGGAGAGCCCGCGCTGGCTGATACGTCACGGCCGCAGCGACGAAGCCGAGCGCGTGGTGGTGGAGATCGAGCGCGAGGTGGCCGCCAGCCGCGGCCCCCTCGCGCCCGTCTCCGAGCGCCTCGCCATGCGGGCGCTCCCCTCCCCGGGGTGGTCCGAAATCGCGCGACTGATGGCCACACGGTACCGCCGACGGGCGGTGCTCGGGTTGGTTCTGATGGCTTCTCAAGCACTTTTTTACAACGCCATCTTTTTTACCTACGCGCTGGTGCTCGCGCGCTTCTACGGCGTGCCGGAGCAGCACGTCGGCTACTACATCTTTCCGTTCGCGGTCGGCAACTTCCTCGGGCCGCTGATCCTCGGCCGGCTCTTCGACAGCATCGGGCGGCGCCGGATGATCGCCCTCACCTACGCCATCGCCGGTCTCGGCCTCATCGCCACCGGCCGGGCGTTCGCGGTCGATGCGCTGACGCCCGCGCAGTTGTCCGTTTGCTGGAGCGCCATCTTCTTCGTCGCCTCGGCGGCGGCAAGCTCGGCCTACCTCACGGTGAGCGAGGTATTCCCCGTCGAGATGCGCGCCATCGCCATCTCCATCTTCTACGCGGTCGGCACGGCACTCGGCGGCTTCGCTGGCCCCCCACTCTATGGCGCGATCATCGAGAGCGGCAGCCGACAGGCGCTTTTTGGCGCCTACGCGCTCGCCGGCGTCCTTATGTGCCTCGCAGCGGCGGTGGCGCTGTGGCTGGGCGTCGACGCGGAGCGGAAATCGCTCGAAGAGGTGTGTGCGCCGCTCGGTTGCGACGTCGACTACCGCGGCGTCGGCGCCACCGCCTCAAAGCCGTAGCCCGCGGCGACCCACGCCTCGAGCCCGCCGAGGAGCGGCCGCACCCGTAGGTAGCCCAGGTCGTGCAACGCCTTCGCCGCCGTGGCGGCGGACGCCTCGTTCGGGCAGTTGCAATAGAAAATGATCTCCCGGTCCTTGGGAAAATCGCCGATGCGCCGCTCGACCTCCGCAAGGTCGATGGCGCGGGCGCCGGGAATGGCACGGCCGTCGCTCAGGCGTTCGGTCGGCCCGCGAAGATCCACCACCAGCGGCTTCTCCGGTGCGTCCATCAGCGAGCGCAGCTCGTCCACCGTAATGCGCGCCATGCGCACCGACTTGTAGAAGCGCTGGCGCTCCCACCATTTGAGCGCGATATAAGCGGCGAGAAGCGCGCCCACCACCAGCGCAGCGGCGAAGCCCGCGCCGCGCAGTCGCTCAAGGAGCTCGTCGACTTGCCGCCTGAAGAGCACGCCGGCGCCGATCGAGATGCCCGCCCAGAGCGCCGACCCGGCGGTCGTGAGCAGCATGAATCTCAGCCAGTTCATGCGCATGACGCCGGCAAGCGGCGGCGCCACGCTGCCGACGCCGGGAATGAATTTGCCAAGCAGCACCGTCCACGCGCCCCAGCGCTCGAAATGCGTCGAGGTCTGCCGCACGCACGAGTCCGGGGAGAGCGAGATGCTGCAGAGCAGGCGCAGCACGCGCGCGCCGTAGCGACGCCCGAGCACGAACCAGGCGCCATCGCCGATGACGGAGGCCAGCACGGCAAGCCCGAAGAGCACTGAGAGCGAGTCGTCGCCCTGCGCGGCCGCGGTGCCGCCGACGATCATGGTCGGCATGGCCGGAATCGGCACGCCGAGGCGCTCGAGCAGCACATTGACGAACACGAGCGTCGGCCCGTGATCGCGCAACAGGCGCTCTAAAGCTTCCATGGCAGGATGTTACGGTTCCAATCGCTGGTGCTCCATAACCCGCCAGCGATCGACAGCTAGCGGCCAAGGTCCAGCGACAGGTCACTTATCGTCGCTGACGCGGGATTGAGCGCAACGTGAAAGCCGATCTTGCGCGCGAGCGCATGCATGCCCGTGTTTTCGGTGAGCGCCGTGCCCGTGAGGCGGCGCACGCCATGGCGCTTCGCGGCCTGCACCAGCTTGCCGAGGAGCGCCGTGCCAAGCCCCCGTCCCTGCCAGTCGTCGCTCAGCACGATGGCGAACTCGGCCTCGTCGTCGTCCGCTTCCCTCTTGGCATAGCGCGCCACGCCGATCTGGCGCTCGCCGCCCGCGACAACGATCGTGGCGATAAACGCCATTTCGCGCGCGTGGTCGATGTCGGTGAAGCGGCGCAGCTCTGCCGCCGACGGCCGTCTCGTGGACATGAGCCGCCGGTAACCCGTCTGCGGCGACAGACGCTTCACGAACTCTTCTTCGAGCGCGAGGTCCGCCGCGCGGATTGGGCGAAGCGTGACGACTGTGCCGTCAGGCGCGGCCCATGTCTCGTTCACTTGCCAAGTTCGGTGTCGACGCGGTCGAAGAGCGCCTGCAGGCCGCCAGAGACATCCTGCAGCACGCCGTTCACGAAGAACGTCGGTGTGGCGCGCGCACCGCTCGAGCGGCCGCCTTCGATGTCCTCGCGCACCCGCTGCAGATACACCGTGTCCGCCATGTCCGCGTCGTAGCGCACCATGTCGAGCTCGAGGCGCTCGCCATAGCGGCGAAGCTGCGGCAGCTTCAAGTGCGCCTGATTCTCGAACAGCAGGTCGTGCATCGGCCAGAACTTGCGCTGCGCTGCCGCCACTTCCGAAGCGAGCGCCGCGTGCAGCGCGTGCGGGTGCACCTCCTCGAGCGGGAAATGGCGATAGATGAACCGCACCTGGCCGGCGAAACGCTGAAGCAAGAGCTTCACCGCCGGGGCTGCCTGCTTGCAGTTCGGGCATTCGAAGTCGCCGTACTCCACGACCGTCACCGGCGCGTGCGATGGCCCTAGGTTGTGGTCGGTCGCATTGACCGGAACGGCGAGCTCGAAGCGCCGCGCGCTCATCAGCGTCCTGCTTCGTCGCCCCTGCGGCTCGCCTCATAGAGGAACCAGGCGCGCCTTTCCGCCTCGTCGATCCACACCTCGAGGAGACTCGCGGTAGCGACATCGCCGCGCTCGTCGCATATGCCATGCGTGGCACGCATGTGCGCAGCGAGGCGCTGGTTGTCATCGCGCAGCTCGGCGAGCATATCGAGCGGCGAGACGTACTCGGCGTCGTTATCGAGCACACGCTGCAGCTGGGCGATCTGCCCGATCGAGTGCAGCGTCGTGCCGCCGAGCTTGCGTACGCGCTCGGCGACCGGGTCCGTGATGGCGAAGATCTGGTCCGCCTGCTCATCGAGGAGCAGGTGATAGTCCCGGAAATGGGGTCCGGAAACATGCCAGTGGAAGTTCTTGGTCTTCAGATACAGCGCGAACAAATCCGCCAATAACACGTTCAGAGCTCCCGAGATGTCTCTCGTTGCTTCAGCGCCGAGGTCGGTGCGGGTATGCAAAGGCGCGGCACGGCGTTGCTTTGTTTGTTCGGTGATCATGGACAGGTCTCCTTGGGGTGAACCCAAAGTAGCGGAGGAATGCGCGGATTTGTGACAGTTGAAACGCGGGCGGTGAGAGCGTAGCGCCAATCGCCCCACCGCGGGCGATTCCTTTGACGCGTCGAAAAGCGGTATCGTCCGCCCCGCATCGAGCAATGAGAGGCCATCTTCTTATCGCGCTATCCGTTTTGGCGGCGCTTGCGCTGGCGGCGATCGCCTGGGCCGAGCGGAGCGCGATCCTCATCTGGCTCGCGCCCGCCAAGGTCGCAACGCACAATCAATCCGAGCCGGCTAAGCA
>Ga0081539_10001443_pt1 | contig 40679 bp, 36 predicted proteins | sample TabmetS4T2R2_FD_71023 | JGI IMG/M metagenome (GOLD analysis project Ga0081539, IMG submission 71023) | Tabebuia heterophylla rhizosphere microbial communities from the University of Puerto Rico - S4T2R2 | ecosystem: Host-associated > Plants > Roots > Rhizosphere ... | reverse complement strand
CTCAGCTATCAGCTTCAGCACGAGCGAGCGGGCAGGGACAAGCCCTGCCCCTACAGCACGAGCGAGCGGGCCGCGGACAAGCCCTGCCCCTACAGTCTGCACGAGCGCAAGTGTTTTCAAACAGGCTCTCAATAGTTTGCTCGAAACGGCGACGAAAACCTTGAGGTCGCAAGGGGCGAGCGTCGAACGTACGGCGTGGGCAAACGCGCGTGCGTTTCCGTAAAACTTAAGACTGCGAACCGCTCTTTGTCAGTAAAGATTAAAAGGACGGGCCGAACTGTTCCGCCTTCCAAGGGCAAGCGCGCTTCCGGGGAGAGGCGCAATTCCGACTATAACGGAACGCCGCGAAAATTGCCAAGCGAAATTTTCGCGGCGTCCGTTTCCCGACTTTTTGAGACTTCAAACGACCTCAGAAGCGCAGACGGTAACGCGCCGTGAGGCTTCGACCCGGCCCTTCGATGCCCCAACTCAGGCCGCGGTAGTTTCGGTCGGCGATGTTGGAGAAGTCCAACTGCACGTCTTGATTTTCGCCGACGCGGAAGCCGCCGCGCAGGCCGACGAGGCCGTAGCCGGGGATGTAGGCGAAAAGCGGCGCGGCTGTGGCCGAGCCGAGCACGCGGTTCTGTACTTGCGCGAGCGTCTCGCCCGTTGGGATGAGAATCGTCTCGTCGCCCGTCGCGCAGCGACCGTCGGGGCCGGGCGCGACGAGACCGCGGACGCACGCGCCGCGACGGAAGAAGTCGCGTATGTCGTCGCGCGAGCGCGTGGCGCCGATGCGGCGGTCTGAAAGATCGAGCGACGAAAGGCGAGTCTGACGGCGCGCGAGCGTCGAGTAAGCCTCGACCCAGTAAGACTTGCCGAGAGGTTCGTAGCGAAGTCGGAGGAAGGCGGTCGGCGGCGGCGTGCCGCCCTCGATGTTTGGCGGCAGTCCCGACGCTTTATCCTTCGCATAGATGTATGTGAAGTTGCCGCCGAAGCTGAAGTCGCGCCAGAGCGGCGACTCGAGCGAAAGCTCCGTGCCGTGTAGTCGCGCGTCGGAGAGGTTTGCGCGGACGAGGACGGGCGCGGTCGAGAGCGCGACGAAGACGACGCCGTTCGGGAGTTGATTCGTGATGGTCTGTCCGCCGAGCGAGCGCCCGGTCGCGCCCGCCGGGAGTATGAGCGCTTGTTTCGTAATCGCCTGATTGATGTCAATCAAAAAGACGGTCGCCTCGCCGCGAATGCGCTTGTGATGATAGAGGAAACTGAGGTCGAAGTTGTTGCTCAACTCCGACTGCTGGCGCTCGACCGCGCGGCCCGTCGAGACGGCGTCGCGTCCGGCGCTCGTGCCGATTGTTCCGCCGAGGGCGGCGGCTGAGTTGAAGTCAATTTCAAACCCGTCGCCCGTCAAACCGAGCGTGCCGAGGTCTGTGATGTTGGGCGCGCGGAAGCCGCGACTGTAGTTGAAGGCGACGCTGAAGTCTGAGACTGGCGTGACGACTATTCCGGCGCGTCCTGAAAAGTCGCTGGCGCGGAGACTGTCGTCGGGCCAGAGCGGGCGTCCGCCGACGAGCGGGCTGTTCGACGCGCGCGAGTTGTACGACGCGACGTTGTAGCGGAGCGCGCCGCTTAGTCTCAACCTGCCGGGGACGACATCGTAGAAGTCTTGCACGAAGAGGCCGCCGAGGATGTAGCGCGCGCCGTCGGGCACGCGACCGCGCGCGACTACGGTGTCGTTCGTCGGCGGTCGGAAGATGAACGAGGGCGCTTTGACGCGCTCGTGGTAGATGTCGCCGCCGAAGAGGAACGTGTTCTCTTCGTTGAAGCGCTTGTCGAGCGAGAAGCTGAAGCCGAAGACGTTGGTTCGCTCGTACTGGTGTGTGATGTTGCCGTTGGGGTTTCCGCGACCGCCTTGGTTGATGCGCTCCTCGCGTTGGGCGTTGTAGGAGAGGGTGAAGGTGGCAGTGTCGAATAGTCCCGCGCCGGTCTTTACGTAGCGACCGTAGAAGAAGTCGAGCATGAGGTTGCGAAGGTCTGCGATGAGGTTGCCGTCGCCGCCGAGGGTCTGGTCGTAACGCTTGCCGCCGTCCTGCTGGCTGCGTTGGTAATGGAAGATGAGTTGTTGGTCGTCAACAGGCGCGTAGTTTATGTGGAACGTACCGCCGTACTGCGTGAAGGCAGTATCGGTGAGACGGTCGCCGAGTATGTTGGAAGGCAAGTTGAAGAAGCGCGTGACGGCGGAGTGCGGGTCGAGCGCGTTGCCGGGCCGGAGCGTGTTGACGCGGCGCGCGGCGAGGTTTGCGAGCAGGCCGAAGCGGCGCGTGCCGTAGGTCAGCAAGGTGTTTCCGCCGAAGGAGAGGTCTGCGCTGTTGAAGAATGTTCGCAACTCGCCGTGCGTTTCGGGGTGCTCGAAGCCGAAGCCGGGGACGTGTGAGACGAGGTTGACCGTGCCGCCGAGAGAGTCGGAACTGTACTGCGAGCCGTTCGGCCCGCGCAGAACTTCGAGCGCGCGCAAAGAACTCGGCTCGTTGAGATTGAAGAAGGTGTTGATGCCGCCACGCCCCGCAGACGTTGAGTAGCGCACGCCGTCAACATACGTGTTCACGTTCTTGCCCGTCAGCCCGCGCACGAAGATTGCGCCGATGGTCGGACTCGTTCGCTGCAAGGCGAGGCCCGGTTCTTCCGTCCCGGCCTGCGCGAGAACGGCTGTAGTGCGCTGGATGATGCGGTCTTCGGGGATGATGTTGACGCGTTGCGCGACGCGCGCCGGGTCGAGCGCCTGACCCGTCTCCGCCGTTACGGTGACGTGCTCGGAGATCGGCGCGACTTCGAGCGTGACGGCGACCGTCGCCGTCTCGCCTTCCGAGACCTGCACGGGTTCGCGCCGGCTTGCGAAGTCTTTGCGCACGATGCGAAGGACGTAAGAGCCTGCGGGCACGTCGGTCAGACGGAAGCGTCCTTGGGCGTCGGTCTCGCCCGTCGCAACGAGGGATTGATGCGGGCCGATGAGATAGGCGCGTGCGCCCGATAGCGTCGCGCCCGCCGCGTCCGTGACCGTGCCCTCGACCACGCCTTGCGATGTTTGCCGCGCACGCGCGACGGGCTGAAGAAGGGGCGAGCCGATGAGCACGACGACGCACAAGAATTTGAAAAGACTCACTCTCATTGTTTAGTTCCTTCCGTCCGTGTGGAGATTGAATCCGGCAGAGTGGGCAATCTATCTTCAAAATGTAACTACTACCAGCGGTCGTACATCTCGTTGCTTGTTTTATGCCGGATTCCACCGGCGCTCAGCAGAGCGCGGCGACGACCTTCTCGATGGCTTCGTGCGTGGCCTGTAGGATTGCGGGGTCGGCGACGATGAGGAGAGCGGCGATGACAAGACTCGTCCAGAAGGACAAAGTTAAGAGATTGGGAAGCGTCGAGCGCCGAAGCGCGAGCGCGCGGTTCTGCGCCGCGAGCCTGAGAAGGTTGCGCACGCGTCGAGAAAGTCCGTCCTCTTCGTCGCCGAGAAGATGCGCGGCGGCGGGAAGCGTAGGGCGGACGCCCGCCGGAATCATGCGCGAGATTTTGACGATGGCCGAGGCGAGGTTGAGCGCCGTCGCCGGACTCTCCGACGCAGCCGTCTCGTCAGCAGCCTCCTCGGAGGCGAGTTGCCAAGCGCGCACGAGCGAGCGGCCCGGCGCGAAAAAGAAAGCGTCCTGCGCGGCGCGCAGCAGCGCGCGCTTCAAGTTGTCGCGCGCCTCGACGTGGCCGCGTTCGTGCGCGAGCGCGGCTGCGAGTTCGGCGTCGCTCAAAGTGTCGAAGACCTGCGAGGCGATAAACAGGCGCGGGCGGACGACGCCGACCACCGCGATTAAGGGAAACTTGTGACGGATTCTGTAGGCCGGAAACTTCGCGCCTTCGACCGCGACAGGCTGCGCGTTTCGCATCCACTCGCGCACGAGTTTGCGCGTCGCGCGAAAAGTGGCCGCGATGCGCACGGCTGCGAGAAGAACGCCGGCGGCTGAAGCAGCGGCGAGAAGCAACAGTTTCAGCCCGACCACTTCGTCCGTATGCGCAGGTTCGTGCACGACGTAAGAAGGAATGACGAGCGCGAAGACGAGCGCGGCGGCGAGCGCGGACGGCAACACGCGCAGCGTGAAGAGGAGTCGGGCGCGCGCGGCGGCTGAAAGGCTCGCGGAGCGCGGCGCGACGACGCGCCACACTAACGCCGTCAGCAGCGACGCGAAGGCGTTTACGGCCAGAAGAGCCGCGAGCGCAAGACAGATTCCGAGCAGTTCATACACGGCCTCTTCACTCCTCGTCTTGCATCTCGCGTTTCTTCTCCTCAACGAGACGTTGCAACTCGTCCAGAAGCGCGCGGTCGCGCTCGCTCAAAGCCTCCACGATGCACGCGAGCAGAGGCTCGGCGCCTCCGTCCGTACGGTCGAGCAACTCGTCTAACACGTCTTCTGCCACGCCGCGCTCAAACTGTTCGCGCGTGACGCGCGGCGAGTAGAGATAAGCGCGCCCCTCCTTCTCACGCGAGAGCAGGCCCTTCTTGAAGAGGCGGTCGAGCGTCGTCATCCAAGTCGTGTAGGCCGTGCGCTCGTCGAAGGCGCGGAAGATGTCGCTCGCGCTTATGCGCCCGCGCCTCCAAGCCTCCTCCATCACCGTGCGCTCGAGCTTTCCGAGCGTCAGGCGCACGACCTCGCGCGGTCGGCGGAAACCGAAAAGTGTGAATTGTGGGACTTTCATATTTAACGTAAACTGAGCCTTCAGACTGAAGCGAAAGAGCCTTTTAGTCGGATAAAGGCTCGCGGGACGATTCAACAGAAAGGGCGGCAGGAGGGGCTTGAACCCTCGGCCTCCGGTTCCACAGACCGGCGCTCTAACCAGCTGAGCTACTGCCGCCGTAAAGAGTCAACTAACAACTAGCCTTCGAGTGTTTCTTAGCGGGATTGAGCAACATTAAATCAATACTATATCTGTTCTCTTATTAAAGACAAAACGCAGATAGCCAAATTGATTCGCCGTCCTTCGTCTATGGCAGTTCGCGCATCGGACGTCACATTTTTCTATCTCTGCGCAGATACGTTGCCACGACCAGTTCCTAGCCACCAATAAGCATACCGCTCTAGTCTTATCCTTACTCTCTCGATGATCAAATTCAAGTACCACAGGATCACGCTCGCCGCAATCAACACATGGATGCGTCTTCAAATACTCATATACCCTCAATGCTTTTTCTTTTCGTAGCTTATTTCTACTCTTTCCGTGTGTCCGCTTGTAGTGTTCGTGGTTAGTGTAATATCGCTCCTGCCAGTTTTCTTTAAAGCACACGCGACACCACGAAGCCTTGCCATCTCTCGCACGCGCCCTTGCTGGAAATTCAGCCATAGGCTTAACTAAATTGCACTTAGTGCATCGCTTCATGCGCTCCTTATAGCACAAGGGTTGTGGGGCTGCAATGATTTCCACAGTCAAGCGCGCTAGCTGACCGAATTGCAATTGCCACTAAAAGGAAAGAGTGTTCAAACAACACTACCAACCGTGCGTGGCGCTGACAAGTTGAACGGCGGCACACGAAACTCTGCGAGTTCTAAACTCAAAACGCCCCCGGCAGGACTCGAACCTGCGACCCTCTGCTTAGCCTACCACTCCAAGTTTCCTTGGCCTCAAGACTGAGTTGTGGTCTGGACCATATCTTGGGCATTTCAGCCCGGGTGCGTATGGCCTCTACGGAACCCCTGCGTAAGCAAGGTTTCCTCGGTGTTGTCATGGAAGCGCGGTTGCTTCTTTAGAGTTTCACCGATACAGCACCCTCCACTATACGGATTACTATTCTCCGCATAGGCTCCTGCATTGAAGGCAGATGCTCTATCCACTGAGCTACGGGAGCTTTTCAGCGTGAACGCGGGAGATGTTAACACGCGCCGCCGGAAGGGCAAAAGAGTTGAGGATGGAAGATGACAAACGCGTCGGTAGTTAAGATGAAGACGGGCGGTCGGAAAATGAAAATGCCGCCGGAGCCAGTTCCGGCGGCATTCAACGTCTGGAAGTGAAAACTTCTCGGTGCGGCCCGTTTAGGCTGCGTTGTTGAAGGTTTCGGCGAAGACGCGGCGACCGTTGAGTGCGTCGTCAATAATCTCGCGGACTGCCGCCACGTCTGGGTTTACGTCCATGCGGTCGCAGGCGCGCAGGTGGCGTATGATGCCTTCGGTCGCTATTTCGAGGGCCGAACCGGCCAACTTCGAGAAGCGACGCGCCTGTATGTGGTCAATCATCTTCAACCGCTCGGTCATCGGAAACATCTCTGTTGCAATCACTTTTCGTCAGCTCCTTATTTTTGCCGGCCTCCGGGGGATTATGTAAATCGGAAGCCCTGCATTTCGTGTAACTTTAGATGCATTCAGGAATTTCCGGGATGCGAAACAATTGCAATCCGCAGAAATTTTGCACAAACCAACCCTCCTTGCTCGAAAGCACCCCACCCTGTCCGAAATTGAGGGGTCTGGGAAAAGAGTCATTTTACACGGGAGCTACGCGAAAAGCCAGAAAAATTTTTGACGGTTTGTAAAACTTACCGTTATACCGAAAGGGCGTGTGTCTTACGTCGGGGCAGACGGGTTATGTCGTTGAGTTGTAAGGATTTTGACAGAGGATTTGGGGAAGAGAAAAAACCGCCTGTAGGGTGTGAAACGGCGAGACCGATTTTCCACAACCCCACGGGCGGTCGTTTGTTAGTAACAGTTAAAAGATGACGTGCTCGTCGTGACGCCTTCTGCCTACTTCTTTGGGACGACAGAGTCCTTCATGCTCTTACTCAAACGGAATTTGAGCGCGGTTTTCGCAGGAATCTGGATTGTCTCGCCCGTCTGTGGGTTGCGGCCCTCGCGCGCCTTACGCTCTGAGAGAACCAGTTTGCCGAAGCCGGGGAGGACGAACTCGCCGTTCTCTTTGACCTCGCTCGCGGCCAGACGCCCCAACTCCTCGAAGAGTTCTTTAACTTGTGCGCGTTTTAGGCCGGTTTTCTCTGCGAAGTGGTTGACCACTTCGGACTGTGACATGCGCTTCTTGCCTGCTTTCGTCGCCATGGGATGGTGCAGACCTCCTCAAAATTCGGGAAAAAATCGAAAAGCTTGCGTCAGCACATATATCACACAGTATGCCCCCGCGTCTCGTAAAAACGCCACTTTTCTGCCGAATTCATAAATTATTTCTTCACGGAGGCAGTCCGCGCGCCGGAAATCTTTAAACCTGAAAGAGATTTAACAAAATAAACGCAGTCGAGGGAGGCGTTTAAACACAAAGAGCGCAAAGGGTAAGACGCAGAGGACGCTGGAGGAGTTCACCTCTCCAGCGTCCTTTGCGCCTTCTTCGCGTCCTTTGCGTATAAATCTCCTTTTTAGACACACTTCCCACAGTAGTCAGTCCGCCGCTTTTTGCCTCCCGGCGAATAACGGCTTAAACTGTCTCCAAAAGTATCTTCAAACAGAAGGGAAGCGAGCCGTGACTCCGAGGATAGAGGGAAACTCTCAGGCCGTTTCGACAGAGCCGTTCGAGGGGCAGCGTCCGGGCACTTCGGGACTGAGGAAGAAGACGCGCGTCTTCATGCAGCCCCGCTATCTTGAAAACTTCGTCCAGTCGGTCTTCAACGCCGTCCGCCCTGACGCCGCACAAGGCTTCCAGAACGAGACGCTCGTCGTCGGCGGCGACGGACGCTTCTACAACCGCGAGGCCATACAGACAATAATCCGCATGGCCGCCGCCAACGGCTTCCGCCAGTTGCTCGTCGGTCGCGGCGGCATACTCTCGACCCCGGCAGTCTCCGCAGTCATACGCCGTCGCAAAGCCTTCGGCGGTCTCGTCCTCTCGGCGAGCCACAACCCCGGCGGGCGCGACGAAGATTTCGGCATCAAGTACAACATCACGAACGGCGGCCCCGCGCCCGAAGCCGTAACCGAGCGCATCTATGCCGAGACGCAGGCGCTCAAAGTCTATCTCACGCTCGAACAGAAAAACGTTGACCTCGAAACCACGGGCACGACGCGCGTCGGCGACTGCGACGTCGTCGTCATTGACCCGCTCGAAGATTACACGGCGGTCATGGAAGAGTTGTTCGACTTCCGCGCCTTGCGCGCGCTTTTCGACGGCGGCTTCCGAATGATCTTCGACGCGATGAACGCCGTCACAGGCCCCTACGCGCGCCACATACTCGAAGAGAAACTCGGAGCGCCCGCCGGGACTGTCGTCAACGGCACACCGCTTCCAGACTTCGGCGGACACCATCCAGACCCGAACCTCGTCCACGCCGCCGAACTCGTCCGCGCCATGAGCGGCGACTCAGCACCCGACTTCGGCGCGGCCTGCGACGGCGACGGCGACCGCAATCTCATACTCGGTCGCAACTTCTTCGTCACGCCCGGCGACTCGCTCGCCATAATCGCCGAACACGCGCGCGAGTCAGTCCCCGGCTACGGCAAAGGTCTCGCCGGAGTCGCGCGCTCGATGCCAACGAGCACGGCGGTTGACCGCGTCGCAGAACGTCTAGGCATCCGTTGTTATGAAACGCCCACGGGTTGGAAGTTCTTCGGCAACCTGATGGACGCCGGACTCGTCACCGTCTGCGGCGAAGAGAGTTTCGGCACAGGCTCGAACCACGTCCGCGAAAAGGACGGGCTGTGGGCCGTCCTCTGCTGGCTCTCGATTCTTGCGACGACGCGCAAGCCGGTAGAACAGATCGTGCGCGACCACTGGCGCGCCTTCGGACGTAGCTACTACCAGCGACACGACTACGAAGGTCTCGACGCCGCTCGCGCAGCCGAGATGTTCGACACCCTGCGCGCGAATCTTTCGACGCTCGAAGGCACGCTGCTCGCAGGCTCGCGCATCGCGCGCGCAGACGACTTCAGTTACACAGACCCCGTTGACGCGAGCACGACCGAGCGTCAGGGAATCAGAATCTTCCTCGAAGACGGCGCGCGCGTCGTTCTGCGTCTATCGGGCACGGGCACGGCGGGCGCGACCCTTCGCATCTACCTCGAACGCTTCCGCGACGACGCGGGCGCGAGCGACATGGCGGAAGTCCTCCTTCCGCTCACGCTCGCCGTCCGCGACCTGCTCAAACTCCGCGAACGCTTCGGGACTGACGCACCCACAGTCATCACTTAACATAAGGCGCGTGGCAGTAGCCCGACCGTGAGGGAGGGCGTCGGGCGGAAGTCAGAAGACGGAAGGCGGAAGGATGAAGAAGACACTGTTCGAGCGTCCGGTTCATCCTTCATCCTTCCGCCTTCATCCTTTAGAAAAGTCCGAACCAGCGTGTCGCGTTGAGCACTTCGCCGGCGGCGAAGGAGAGGAGGTTTGCGGCGACGATGACGGCGAAGTTGCGTAGAAGCGTCCGCGTCGTCGCGCCGGCGCGTTCGCGGAAGGCGAGCCAGAAGAGCGCGCACTCGGCGACGGGGGCGAAAGTCTCAGCCGCGAGAAGATAGAGGCCGCGCGTCGAGTCGGAGAAGAGAATCGGAAGGACGAGTACGACTACGGGGTACGTGCACGCCGTCAGCCAAAGGCCCGCGAAGAGTCGCTGCTTGAAACTCAAACTCTTCGACAGGCCGAGGAGCAGGATGGGCGTCTCGACCGCGACCGTGACGAGATAGCCGAGCGGCAGGAAAAACCAAAGCTCGCTCGGACGCGACGTTGGACGCGCAGGCTCGGCTATCGCGTCGAACCCGAAGGCGTGCGCCGCGACCGAGAACACGAACAACGCCGCGAGCGCGATGCGCGCCGACGAAGAGACGAGCGCGCGCAAGCCTCCTTGGTATTGAATCAACGGCATCGGCATGAGTCTAAACAACCAAAGTGGCGCGTGCTTTGGTACAGTACCGCGAGCGGTAGCGAGCGGGTGTACTTTACAAAGCGTCGCCCGTGTCTTAATAACGCGACCCGCTCGCTACCGCTCGCGGTACTGTACCAGTGTACGCACTGAGCTGTTCTAAAGCATTCGTATCAGGAACGGCGCTTCGGCGAGCACGTGCGCGATGGCGACCGTGAAGTAGATGTCGCGCGTCGTCGCGTAGTCAACGCCGAAGGCTATCCAGAGCGCGAGCGCGACGAGCGCTGAAGCGACGAGCGCGGCACGTACGAGTCGGGGCCAGCCCGCGCGCGCCGACGCGAGCGGAATCCTTTCAGTTCGCCAAGGCTTCGAGCCGAGGCCGGCGAGCGGAATCAGCACGAGCCAAGCCGCATAGTGAATCGTTTCGAGGAAGACGTGTGTTGCGACGAGCAGGTGGCTTGAGACGTTCGTAAGGATTCTCGCGCCCGCGTGCTGCGTGATGCGCCACGAGAGCGCGCCGTCGTCCGTCAAATTCGGCGCGTGCGCTAACTGCGTCCACATGATCAAGAGCAGTAGCGGGAGCGCGGCGAGGCAAAGGCGGTACGCGCCGCGCCAACGCGGGCGCGTACGTTTGAGTTGACGGTCTAAGAACCAGAGCGCGACGAGCGGGTGGAGATAGACGAACGCGAGCGAGAACCAAGAGGGCGCGAGCCACGCGACCGAACAGAGCGCGAAGCCGACTGCGAAGACCCACGAGCGGTCGCGCCGCAACTGACGCGCGCGCAGTTGGACGAGCGCGCAGAGCCACATGAGCAGCGCCGTGTTCCAGAGGGCCGTGCCCGCAGTCCAACCCGCGCCGGAAAGATACCAAGTCTGTCCGAGCGCGTAGAGTGCGACGTAAGCCGCGGTGAGCGCAAGCACGCCGCCGAGTCCGACGGTGTAAAAAAAATTCGACTTTCCCCAACGCGCGGGCATACGCGCGAGGAAGAAACGAAACTCCATCCAGTTGTGCGGCCCCGCGAAGAGGAAGACCGTGGCGATTGAGAGTTGGAGCGGCCAGCGACTGACCGCGAGCGCGGCCAGCGCGCAGAAGGCTAGGAAGGGCACGCCGAAGCGCGGCACGAACTCACGCGCGCCCGTTCGACGTGCGAGCATGTTGATTCGATTTACATCCTGCACGGCGCGGCCCTTTGAGACGTTCGATGAAACGTCCGACTTAAGAAGTTCAACTTTGAAACGCGCGGACTGTAGTTTCTAAACCGCCCGCGGTCTCTAAATCGTTCGGCGCGTCACTTCAAAAAGTTGTGCGCCGCGTCACTTCTTCTGCCTTGGGAGGACGAGCGTTATCATGCGCGCGTCGTCGGAGACTTCGACCTTGACTTGGCCCGTCGCGCCCCACCACTGCAAGTCGTCAATCAGAATCTTCGACGTAAGCGAGCGCGCGACAGGCGGCGGGCCTGCGTTCGCGTAGGCCGCGCCCGCCGCCGCGCCGCAGAGCGCGAGCGCGACGATTGACAGCGCAGCCGGGCCGAGCCTCGCGGAAGTTTTGCGCAAGCGCACCAGCCACACGCCGCCGAAGGCGAAGGCCAGCGACATGAAGAAGCCGGCGACGGCGGTCTGCAAGCCATTCGCGTTGAAGGCGGACGTGACGGATGCGGCAGTTTGAGAGTCGCCGCCGTCAAGCCCCGCCTTCATCTGCTGCCACACGTCGCGCGGTATCACGAGCTTCGCCTCTTTGGCGTCATCGTCGGGCGCGAGCCTGAGCGTCGTCGCAACGGCGGAAGTTTTCGAGTTCTTGTTTTTACCCTTGTCGGGGTTGGCGATGTCGGCGCGCGTGTTGGCGGCTGCGGCGAGCAGCGCCAGTGCGAGCGCGAGAAGTTTGACTCGACGCGTCATGATTTTCGTTCTCCAAGTTTGTTTCGGACGCGCGCCCTGTCGGGCGCTGTAGCGTCGCGGCGTACCGGGCGAGGTTATCTTAAAGCGACTGCTGATTCGGATGACTTGAAAGCATGAAAAGGTTGGAAGAGTCGGGGCGGAGTGATTTGAACACTCGACCTCTCGGTCCCAAACCGAGCGCGCTACCAGGCTACGCTACGCCCCGACAAAGGCTCTAACATAAGGCTTCAAAGTGAGACACCAATGCTTGCCCAACAATCTGCCGACATTCTAAAGACCCGTTCGCGCGCGGGTCAAGCGTTCGACGGAAAACGCGCGCGTATGTGTTCGACGGCCCCGGCGAGCGCGCGTGCGCGATGACTGATTGTCTGTTTCACTTCGTCCGCCAACTCTCCGAAGGTCTGTTCAAATCCGTCTGGGATAAAGACGGGGTCGTAGCCGAAGCCGCCCGTGCCGCGCGGCGCGCGCGCGATGCGGCCTTCGCAAGTCCCCTCGAAAGTTCGGAGCGCGCCGCCTACGGGTTCGACGAGCGCGACGACGCAGACGAAGCGCGCGCGACGTTCGTCGTCGCCCGTCGCCGCAAGCTCGCCGAGTAGTTTCTCAATCTTTTCGGCGTAGGTCGCACGCGCGCCCGCGTAGCGAGCGGAACGGACGCCGGGCCTTCCGCCGAGCGCGGCGACCTCAAGGCCGCTGTCGTCTGAAAGCGTGAAGAGGCCGCTTAATGAAGAGTAGTGTCGCGCCTTAAGCGTCGCGTTTTCGGCGAACGTCTTCCCACTCTCGACGGCTTCGGGGATTTCGGGAAACTCTTTGAGGAGTCGCAGTCGCAGCGGCACGTCGCGCAGAAGCAGCGACAATTCGCGCACCTTGCCCGCGTTGTTCGTCGCGACAAGAATTTCCGTGGGCGCAGTCGTCACGTTCAAGTCTCTTTCCGAAAGGTTCGTCTCGATTAAAGTTGCGGCGGCGAGTGCAAAAACTTTGCCCCCGGCGGCTTTCGCGTTTAGAATCAAAGCGGCGACGCGCTACGGCGGCGACCACAGGGGTTTAAGAAGGCTCTATTCTAAAATCTTTTCTCGTGTTTTGACACAATCTTTCCCCGTGTTATGACACGCCGCGCACACGATTGGACGGACAGACTCGACAGCACACGACGGTTGAGAACTTCCCGGCGGCGCGCGAACTCGCCGTGTGGCTGAGCGCCCTCCAGAGTTTTTTCAACCAAGCCAATCACCCATTCACCGACTCGGAGCGCGCAAACATCTCCGCGCGCAATTTCAAATGCGAGACTCAAATAGCGCGCGACGCGCTGCTGCGCTGCCTACAGCTTCTCGGAAGCATCGCGCGCGCCGACTCCACGAAGCCGCCCTCTGTTGATGAAGGCGATACTGAAGACGCGGACGTCGCGCAGCAAGGCGTCGGGGCGACGCACGTCTCCGGCGGCGACGAACTGCTCGGACTCGCGGGCGTGAACCAGTCGCTCGTGGAGTTGACCGACGCGCTTCAAGACGCTTGCCGCCTCGCCGACGCGATGCTCGAATCCACGGTCGTGAGCTTCGCCGGCTGGTCGGGGCTTGGCCGCATCATCGAGCGCGAGTTGAGGCGTTCGGACGCGGCGTCGCTGCTCGCGGCGGCGGCGGAGGCAGGCGACGCGTCGTCTCGTCAAGAGCCGCTCGTCGCGCTCGCGCGCGCTCTCACGCCCGACGAACTCGGCGAAGACATGTCGGAAGTCTTCGACGCCTTCGCGCGCCTGCTCGAACTCCTGCGCTTCATCGAAATCTCTCTGGCGAACGACGCGCAACTCAAACGCGTGCTCCCCATCTTCACGCACGCATACGAAGAGACTCGCGCGCTGCTCGACTTCATAGAGGCGCGCGCTCTCCGCGTCGAAGGCTTAGACAAAAGGACGCAGGACATTCTCGACGGCACGGCCTACGCCGTCCGAATGGAACTCCGCAAAGCCTTCGAGCACGAACTGACGGGCTTCTGCTCGCTCCGACAGCCGCCGCAAATCTTCGCGAAGGTCGAGTCGGCGTGCGGTTTGTTGCGCGACTGCTACCAGCAGTCGGTCGTCGCGCTCGCGCAGAACTTCGACCCGGACGTTGACGGCGCGGAACTCTTCCCGTCGTTCCAGACAAAACTCGAACAGTCTCTAATACTGCGCCGCGACCTCTGGGAACTCACCGGACTCATTCGACGCGCGGCGCGCGAGGGCGAGACCGCCAGTCAAACACAACTACTCGAAAGCCTCAACGCGTTCACGGAAGGCAGCCAGCGCTATCTCATGTATAAAGATTGGGAGCCGCTCGAACGATTCGTCGAAGAGGTCGAGTCGGCGCGCCCGCCCGCCGAACTCGCGTCGGTGCTCCACCGCTTCGAGGCGTTTCTCGAAACACTCTTCGGCCAAGTCAACATGCGCGCCGTCCTCGCCAACTATCCCTTCGACCCGAACAAATGAAATGATGAATGCGGAATGCGGAATGATGAATTGAAAGCACCGATGCCTTCATCATTCATCACTCCGCATTCATCATCTACTTAGCGCGGCGCGAAGCGCGCGACGATCTCGCCGAAGAGTCCGAACGAGGAGCGCGTTTTCTTCTCGAAGCCGCCGTCCGTGATACGCGTTTCGCTCAAGCTGTAGGCGCGTCGCTCGTATGGCGCAACGCTCGCGCCGGGAGTCGCGCGCGCGACATTCGCGTCGCCGCGTCGCGCGAAGACCGACATGAAGTTGCGCGCGGAGTCGCGCTCGTCCGTGAGCGTTCGCGCGAAAGCCGTCTCGTCGAAGAGCGCGCGCGCCGAAGTCTTGAAAGCGTCGTCCGCGTTCAGCGTCCGCCCTTCCGCGCGCGCGACGAGACACGCGCGCACGTCCTCTTCTGAACCTAGCAGCAAATAGTCTCCGACGAATGCGCCCGCGCCTAAATCCTCGTCAGCCGAGACGAGCATCTCGACGCCGCCCACGCTCTCCGCGCGCGCGCCGCGACCGAGGTGCGCGCTAACCTGCTTCACGAGCGACTCGCGGTCGCGCGCGAGCGCAACGAGAACTTTGCGTTCGCTCGTCGCGTCGAGGCTCGCGGTCAGGATTTCCGGGCCGCACGCGCGCAGGAAATCGCGCGGCTTCTCGATGCCGTAAGGTTTTAGAAGAGCTTCGAGCGCGAGCGTGATGAGCGTCGCGCTCGACACGTCGGCTTGCGACGAGAGCGCCGCGCCGAAGGCTCGCCAAGCGAATTCGGGGCTTCGGAAGTTGTAACGCGAAACTTGATAGACGCCTCGCGGGAGAAGTTCGAGAGCGCCTTCGCCCGCGTTCGCGTCCGTTCCGAGCGGCGCGCGCATGCGTTCGGCCATCGCTCCTTGGAGCGACAGAAAGTAGTCGTCCTCGACCGCGCCGCCTTCGACGCGCGCGCTCCAACCCGCGCTCCCCATCGTCTGGTTGATTAGCTGCGGCAGCACGGTTGCGAGAACGCTCTGGACGTGCGTGTCGTCGGCGACGCTTCCGACGACCGCCGGCGCGAACACTTCCGCGACCTTCGCCGCGCTCCCCCGCGGCGCAAACCCGAAGGCCAGCGCGCCGTTTGAGCGAAGACGAACGCGCATCTCTTTCAACTGCTCGTTCGACGCAAGACTCGGTCGCGCACCGCGCCGCACGTCAATGCAAGCCTTCACGACCGACTCGTCGTTGCCGACGATAGCGACGCTCTCAAGAACCGCCGTCACAATCTTTCGATGTTTATCCGAAGGCGAAGTCCAAGTGACGAACTCGACGCCGTCAACCTCCTTGCGCTCGACGCTCGTCGCGCCGAAAGAGCGTCGGGCGAAGTCGCCGACGAGTTTTTCCAGAGCCGACTTCACGCGCCACTCGCTCGTATGCGTCTCCGCGACGAGCGCGGCGCGCGGAGAAAACTTGAGCGTCGCGTCGGATTCTTCCGCGGCGTCAAAGCCTAGAACCGTGACGGCGACCTGCGCGCGCGCGAGCACGACCGCGTCGCTAGGGCCGACGCCCGTGAACGACATCAGTCCGCTCAGACGTTTGCCGCCCGCGTTCGCATCTATGCCCGCGGCGGGCGCAAGCTCGCGCCAAGCGTCGGTCGAAGTGAGCTTTTCGATGATGTCGGGGAGGCTGTCGGCTTCGACGTAGGCAATCGAGTCGGCGGGGACGTATGCGGCCATATCAGCGCGCGCGGGCCGCGTCAGCCAGAGCCACGCGAAGACCGCGACCGCCAGAAGGCCGGCGCCGATGAGAGCCTTGCGAGCGAACGTCATACGCGCTCATCCTAACTGCCGCCGCGTTCGTGAGCAAGAAATCAGTAGCCCGACCGTCAGGGAGGGCGTAAGCGGAAGGATGAAGTATGAAGGCAGAAGGATGAAGTGAACGCTAAAACAGCGTCGCCTTCACCCTTCCGCCTTCTGCCTTCCTACTTCTGACTTCAATTGACGCCCTCCCTGACGGTCGGGCTACTGACTTGATATCTCGGTCGTACGCTTCTGTACATACGCCGGAAATTTTCTGGAAATCAAGTATCGGAAATTCCTGAAAGGCCAATTAAGTGGTTAATTATGTGTTAGTTAAACGTAACAAAATACTGATTGACAGAGTTCAATAGTCTGTTTTATAGTTTCTGTGGCGGGTGTGCTCCGCGCCGACGCGTATTTGAGACGACGTTGACCGGGCGCGCCTTTGACAGACGGGCGGCGATTTTTATGACCGAGCGCAAGTCCTCGTCCTTCGCCGTCGCGGAAACTCAACCGATAAAGGCACACCACGCGCGAGCGTGGGCCGCAAAGCCACGGGAGTCGGGGGAATTGAGAAACCCGTTTCCGACTCAGCCGGGTTGCCGAAGGGGAGATTCTTTTGAGCATCAGCGGAGTCAGTTCTAAGCTCACGCCTCTTGCAGCCTATCCCCTTCCATCGGATGACTTCAAAGTCCGAGACGCCGTTTCAGTCTTAACCCCTCCTCAAGCCGACTCCGGCGAGCCGGCGATTGATTCCGCCCAGCCACAACTGAACATGCCTACAGAGATGAACTCCGCCGCCGCCGAGACCAACACGCAAACCGCGCACGTGCGCGCGACGCACGCGCGAGTGCTACGCGCACGCGCGCGCCTGCGACTGCTACACCGTAGAAGACACGCGAAGTTCTCAAGGAACGCATAGATTATGTTTAAGAAAAAATTAGGGAAGAAGGGTCTCGTCGGCCTCGACATCGGCTCAAGCTCGATCAAGGCCGTCGAACTCGCGGGCAAGCCCGGCGCGCTCTCGCTCGTCAACCTCGGCTTCCAAGGTCTTCAGCCCGACACGGTCGTTGACGGGCAGATAATGGAACTGAACGACGTTTCGAGCGTCATCGCCGGATTGTTCAGCGCGCACCAGTTCAAGAGCGAAGGCGTCGTCGCTGGCGTTTCCGGCAGTTCCGTCATCGTCAAGAACATCATCGTCCCGCAGATGACGCGCGAGGAACTCGAAGAGTCAATTGACTGGCACGCCGAAGAACACATCCCCTTCGAGATTTCCGACGTGAGCCTCGACTATCAGGTCGTCGGCTCAGGCGCCGACTCGCTCCACGTCCTGATGGCCGCCTGCAAGCGCGACTTCATCGCAAACCTTCGCCAAGCCATCCAACTCGCGGGCAAGCAGCCCGCCGTCATAGACGTTGACGCGTTCGCCCTTCAGAACTGCTACGAGGTCAACTACGAGCCTTCGGACAACACGGTCGTTGCGCTCCTCAACATCGGCGCCTCGACGATGAACATAAACATCCTGCGCGGCGTCCGAAGCGTGTTCACGCGCGACGTATCGGTCGGCGGCAACCAGTACACGTCTCTCCTCCAGAAGGAGATGGGGCTGACGCACGATGAGGCCGAGGCCGTCAAACGCGGCGGCGCAGTTCCGCACACGGACGAGCCTGTTGACGTTGACGGCGCGCTCGAAACTATCTCCGAAATGCTCGCTCTCGAAATCTCGAAGACCTTCGACTTCTACCGCGCGACCGCCGAAGACGGCGACGGCGCTGTTCAGAAGATTCTCATCTCCGGCGGCGGCTCGAAGCTCAAAGGTTTGGCCGAATACCTCTCGCATCGCTTCGAGATCAACGTCGAGCGGCTCGACCCGTTCCGCCGCATCAAGGTTGACGCGCGTCGCTTCGACCCCGACTACATGCGCGAGGTCATCCCCGAAATGGCGGTCGCCGTCGGGCTGGCACTAAGAGGAGTGGAGGCTTAAATGATTAAGGTTAACCTTTTGGATTCCGTCACCGAGCGCGCGTCGAGCGCGTCGGTCGTCGAGGAGAAGGTTGCGAATCCGCGCACGCGCATGTGGATCGTCGCGGGCGCGGTCTTCGCGCTGATGTCGCTCGTGATGGTCTTCGACTACGTGAGCGCGGCGGCGGCGCGCGTGCGCGTTCAGGCGGAGCTTGAGCGCCAGCAGCAGATTGCGACGCAGATGGCCGCCATCAATAAAGAGCAGGCCGAGCTTGAGAAGAAGTTGCAGAACATACAGACGCGCATTGACGCAATCAAGCGCCTGCGCTCATCGCAGCAAGGCCCGGTCGCGCTCCTCTCCGACATCAACTCGCGCATCCCCGCCGACCCCTCCTTCCGTCTCGAATCGGTCGAACAGAAGAACGGCGAGTTGACCATCGAAGGCCTCTCGCCCGACGAAGCTTCGGTGACGGCGTTTGCGCGCAGCCTCGAATTCTCCAACAACCTCTTCCTCAACGTCAGCGTCGAGACCACGCGCATGGAGTTCGAGATCAACCCGGCGGACTTCCCCGACGACGGTCGCGGCCCGTACGACATGACGACGAAGCCCGAAGCGATCAAGTTCAAGGTCAAGTGCAAGTACGGCCCGAACGTGCCGCCGCCCGCGCCCGCGCAACCGGCCAAGCCCGCCAGCGGCCCGCAGGCCGCCCCCGCCCCCGCCAATCAGGTCGCACAGAAGTAAAGGCGCGCTAACGACAAGCGCGCGAGAAGGAAACGAAAATGCTCAAACTCGAAGCTCTGCAAGAGAAACCTTGGTACTTACACCTCGTCATGTTCGGCGGCGTCGCGCTCCTGCTCTACCTCGGCTTCTGGTACTTCGTGACCAGCGGCACGCGCACCGAAGTCAGCGACTTGGAGGCGCAGGTCGAGGAGTTGCGCCGCGCGAACGCGGGCGCGCAGATAGCCTCGCAACGACTCAACGAGTTTCGCGCAAACCTCACGCGCGCGCAGGCCGACTACGACGACCTCAAGGCGCTCCTCCCCGAACAGCGCGAGCTGACGATGGTTCTCCAAAACCTTCAGGATCGCGCCGCGCGCGGCCACCTCAAGCTCCGACGCTTCACGCCGAAGGACGACGAGCAGCAAGACTTCTACGCCGCCAAGCCCGTCGAGGTGCAGATGACCGGGACTTACAACGACCTCGGCCAGTTCTTCTCGCAGATGGCGAGCTACCAGCGCATCGTCTCCATAACTGACTTCAAGATTTCCAAGCTCAGCGACAGCCTCCCGCGCGACAAGCGCGAAGGAAAGACCGTTGACGCTTACTTCACGCTCAAGGCCTACTACGTCGCGCCCGAACAACTACAGCCCGCCGCCCCCGCCAACGGCCAAGCCGCCGCTCCCGCCAACGCTCAGCCCGCCGCGCAACCCGGAGTCGCCGGGTTGACGCCCGCCGCCGCGGCGGCAGCCGTGGAAGCGAAATCCAAAGAGGTCGTGCCCGCGCCGCCCCTTGCCGCGCCGAAGTCAAACTGAAGAACGGAGAATGTCGGACGAGGCATTCAGTTAAAAACCAAGCCGGATAGTAGGAAGAAATTATGAGAGACAGGAAAAGCAATTCACGCCGCGCGCTCAGAGTCTTGTCGGCCTTCGCGCTCGTCGCGCTAACCGCCGCGTCAGCCGCGGGCCAAGCCGCGAACACGACCTATCGCAGCACGAAGCAAGACCCGTTCGGCAAGTACAAGCCGCCCGTGAAGCGTCTGGTCGTAAAGAAAGTTCCGCAGCCGGTCGCCGTGCCCGACATACAGACGCGCATCAACGACTACAAGGCGCAGAAGCTCGCCGCCATGAACCTCCAGCAGGCCGCGCCGAAGCCGACGACCGCGCTCCTCCTCTCCGAGATCGAAGTAATCGGAATCTCGCGCACGCCGCGCGGCTACGCCGCGATGGTCGAGGCGACGCCGATTCATCTCTCATACGTCGTCTATCCCGGCGAGCAGTTCTACGACGGGATGCTCGTCGCAATTGAGGAGACGCGCCTCGTCTTCCGGCGTCACACGCGCTGGACTGACGGGCACACGGAAGTCGCCGTTGACACGAAGCCCCTGCGCCAGCCAAACGCTGTCACCGACTCGCTCACGGCTGCGAAGGTCGGCGGCGCGAGCGGCGTCGCAGCGCAGTCTTCCGCGTCTGACGGGAAGTCTGAAATCAACGCGCTCGTCGAGGCTCTGAAGGCGCTCGCCGCGAGCGCGAACGCGAAGTCTCAAGAGCCGGCAGACTCGCAAGGGTCGCAGGCCAATCAAGGCGGCGGGAAACCGTAAACGCCTTCCAGATAAACTCACCCCAACCTCGCCTCGCCCGTCACCAGAGAACAGAGGAGAAACCGAAGCCGTCCCCTTCCTAGGGGGCGGCGACTCAAGACGACATCAAGGGTGGCCGAAAGCGTTGTGCGGCGCGCGCTTCAAAGACGTGAGGGCCAAAAAGGCGTTCACTTCAGACGAGCGTTAGCGCGTGGCTTGAAAGCCTCTGCGATGTTTTGAAGGAAGAAGATCATGTCTCAAATCAAAAATCTTTTCACAGCAACCGCGAGGGGCGCGCTCGTCCTCACGCTGTTGTTCGCGCTCGGCGTCGCCGCATTCGGCAACGGCACTTCGGGCGCTTCGTCCGAGAAGCCGCCGGTTGCGACGAGCGTCCGCGCCGCCGTCTCGGGCACGGCCACTCTGATAACCATCTCAGGGACTGCGCCGATGCCTTTCAACGTTCGACATTCGGGCGAGCGTCTGCTCGTCGTCGAACTTCCGGGCGTTGACGGCTCGCAGCTTTCCTCGTCCTACGAAGTCTCCTCGCCGCTCGTCGAGGGCATGAAGGTCAAGCGCGAACTGCGCGAGGGCACATCCATTCCGAGCGTGCAGGTCGCGTTGCGCGCGCCCGTGCGCGAACGCTCGCACATGGACGGAAGCCAACTCGTCGTCGAACTCCTGCCCGTCGAACGACTCGAAGACGCGCCGCAGGGCCGTCCGGCGCAGACCCCGACGCCGATGAACACGATGCAGTCGCCGCAGGTTTCGCAGGGTCAGCAGTACGGCCAGCCCGGCTTCGTCGGCGAGCCTATCAACCTCAACGTCGTCAACGCCGACATACGCGACATACTCAACTACATCACCGAGCAGTACGGCGTTAACTTCGTCGTTGACTCGTCGGTTGACCGCGTGCCTGTCACAATAAACGTCACCGACGTTCCTTGGAACTTCGCGCTCGACTCGATCTTGAAGGCCAACCGTCTCGGCATCGAAGTCAACGGCAACATCCTCCGCGTTGCGACGCTCGTCGTCCTTAAAGACGAGGCGAAGATTCGCGCCGAAGAGGAGTCCGCGCGCGCCGCGCTCAAAGACGCGCAGCTTCAGAACTCGCCGCTCGTAACCGAGTTCATACGTCTCAACTACGCGCGCGCCGCCGGAACGCTCGACAACACGGCGGGCGCGTCGGCGGGCTTCGCCGGGGGCAATAGCTCAAGCGCGACGAGCCTCGGCAACACCTCGACGATTCTTCCCGACGGCACGGTCTCGCAGACGACGCGCGTCGCTTCCTCTGAAGACCGCGGCATCCTCCCAATCATCCAGCGAAGGCTTTCGCGGCGCGGCGGCGTCGAAGTTGACGGTCGCTCCAACACGCTCATCGTCACCGACGTGAAGGAGAACATTGACGCCATACGCCGTCTCGTCGAACTGCTCGACCAGCCCGAACCGCAGGTTGAGATAGAGACCAGAATCATCCTCGCCAACCGCAACTTCTCGCGCGACCTCGGCATGCAGTTGAGCGCGCTCGCGCTGTCGAGCCGCGGCGGGGCGGTGGGCATCTCGCAGACCCCCGGCACGGGCGGCCCTGGCACCAACATCATCGGAACCGGCCTCGTACCCTTCGGCGTGCCGAACAACATACAGAATCCCTCGGCGGGCCTCAGCGCGAACAGTCCGACAACCGTCATCGGCCTGACGACCGGCCTCATCGGTACGGCGCAGATCAGCGCGCTCATCACCGCCGCCGAGTCGAAGGGTCAGGCGAAGATAATCGCCACGCCGCGCGTCACGGCGCTCAACAACCGCCCGGCGCAGATCGAGGCAGGCTCGCAGATTCCCGTCGTCACGCCGCAGCAAGGCGCTGGCGGCGGAGGAGGCTCAGTCTTCACGACGACCTTCGTCAGCGTCCCGCTCCGCCTCTCCGTCACGCCGCAGATAACGGACGCGGGAACGGTCGTCCTACGCGTCGTGATGGAGAACAACAGCGTCAACCTGACGCTTACGAACTCGCTCGGAACGCCCGGCATTGACACGCAGCGCATGTCAACGGAAGTGCTCGTGCCCGACGGCGGCACGACCGTTGTCGGCGGCGTCGTCAACGACCGCGAGAGCGAGACGCAGAACCGCACGCCGGGGCTTTCAAGCATCCCCGTTCTCGGCAACCTCTTCAAGCGCAAGGCCGTCTCGCGCAACACCGACGAGATTCTCTTCTTCATCACGCCGCGCATCTACCGCCCCGACTACCAAGGACGACGCATTGACGTTGAGCCGACCACGGGCACGCGCTCCGTACAGATTCCGCAGCCCGTACCGCTCGGCAATCCTTCGACGAACACGCCGCCCTCTTCGGGGACGACGACAACCACGCCCACGCCCATCATCGTCAACCCGAACCCCGCGACGACGCAGCCCGCGCCGCAGCCGCAGCCCAACCCCGGCTCGCAACCGCGCCCGTGAAGGAGGACTAAACAGATGTTTAGAGAAGCCCTACAGCAGATAATCGAACGCACCGAGGGCGCGACCGGCGCGCTCATCATGGGCATGGACGGAATCGCCGTCGAGCGCGTGTTCCTGCCCGAAGGCAGCGACGCGAACATGGACGTGGCCGCGGCGGAAGTCACTTCGCTCGTACGCTCGGCGCTTCGAGCCGGAAACAACACGGGCCTCGGCGCGCTGCAAGAGATGGTCGTCAACTTCGACCAAGTTCGCATACTCGCGCGCATGTTCTCGCCCGAATACTTCGTCGTCCTCGCGCTCAGCCCCGAAGGCAACCTCGGGCGCGGACGCTTCGAGCTACGCAAAGTCGAACTACGCCTCGCACGCGAGTTCGCACTCTAACCAGCCCACTCCGCAATCCGGGCATTCTTTCGAGGCCGCAGCATTAGCGCGGCCTCAATTTTTTTTGGAAGCTACGATCAGTACCGCGAGCGGTAGCGAGCGGGTTAGTCTAAACGATGAACGATGCACTTGAAGACCAAGGCGTCCGTGTCTTCCAGTTCAGCGATCATCGTTTGCTACGACCCGCTCGCTACCGCTCGCGGTACTGACTCAGCACGCCGGGAGTCTAACCGAGTTCATGCCGCGCAAGATGACGCGCTGGCGGCGTTGGACGCGGCGGAGGTTCTTCTGCGGGTTGAAGATGTTCAAGGGGCTTGGAATCATCGCGGAGAGGAACGCGGCCTCGCGCGGCGTGAGGTCGGCGGCTGACTTGTTGAAGTATGTGCGGGCGGCTGCCTCCGCGCCGTAGATGCCGTCGCCCCACTCGATGACGTTCAAGTAGATTTCGAGTATGCGACACTTCGAGAGCGAGCGTTCGAGAAAGTATGTGATGAAGGCCTCGCGCGCCTTACGCGCGAACGAGCGTTCCGACGACAGGTAAAGGTTCTTCGCCAACTGCTGCGTGACGGTAGAGCCGCCGCGCTTGAAGTTGCTCAGGTCTGGAATCCAGTCGGAAGGATTATCGTTGCCCTCCTCCTTGGCCTCCTTCTCCGAAATCTTCTGCGCCTCGTCCCAAGCGCGCTCAATCGAGGCGTAGTCGAAGCCGTTGTGCGCGACGAAGTTCGAGTCCTCGCCCGCGAGCACCGCGCGTTGCAGGTTCGGTGAAATCCTGCCGAGCGGCACCCACTGTTGCACGCGTCGCGGCTCGCGCCCCGCATCGCGCGCCTCCTTCAGACGCGTCTCAATCATGCTCGTCGTCTCAGGATTCTTCGTCCGTAGCTGCGCGACGCGCGGAAAGGTTGCGACCTCATAGACTATCCAGAGCGTCAGAAGCGCGAGGACGCCGAGCGCGATTGTTTTGACGACTCTCCACATGACTTAACAAGTTATAAGTTCAAAGTTCAAAGTTCAAGGTCGAAAGGTACAGTACCGCGAGCGGTAGCGAGCGGGTGTTATCTGTAGATTACTCCCGCGTGGCGGGTACACGCTCGCTACCGCTCGCGGTACTGTATTTAGCGTCGAAGACGCGCTTCGCCGCGCGAATAGTGTTACAGTGAATCTCTACAGTGTCGCGGATGTCAGCGGCGTAACCGCCCGACATGACCGTCGCCACGGGCGTGCCGCGCGAGCGGCATTCGTTCAAAACAAACTCGTCGCGCGCGCGCAAGCCTTCGATTGTGAGCGCAAGCCTGCCCAACTTGTCGCCGGCGTAAGGGTCTGCGCCGCCGAGATAGAAGACGATGTCGGGCCGGTGCGCGAAGGCGCGCGGAAGGTTGCGCGCGAGCGTGTCGAGGTATTCGGCGTCGCCCACGTCGTCGGCAAGTTCAACGTCGAGCGAGGAGCGCGGCTTGAAGAGCGGGTAGTTTTTCGCGCCGTGCATCGAGAGGGTGAAGACGGACGTGTCGCCGTCGAAGATTGAGGCCGTGCCGTTGCCTTGATGAACGTCTAGGTCAACAACCGCCGCGCGTCGAATCAAGCGGTCGCGCCTGAGCGCGCGAATCGCAATCGCCACGTCGTTGAGGACGCAGAAGCCTTCGCCGTGGTCTGGAAAGGCGTGGTGCGTGCCGCCCGCGAGGTTCGAGCCTATGCCGTCGGCGAGCGCGAAACGCGCGGCGGCGAGCGTCCCGCCCGCGGCGAGGAAGGAGCGACGCACGAGCGCCTTCGACCAAGGCAGGCCGAGTCGTCTCAACTCGCGCGCCGTCAAAGCGCCCGCGCGCAGGCGCGTCACGTAATCCTCCGTATGTACGAGCAGAACGTCTTCGACCGGCGCGGGCTGCGGCTCGACTATCTCGCGCGGCGCAAGCGTCTCCTCGTGCAGCAAGCGTTCCAGCACAAGCTCGAACTTGCGAATCGGGAAGACGTGCCCCTCGCCTATGTCTGCGTAGTAGCGTGGAGTGTAGGAGACGCGCATAAAGCAGTAGTCAGAAGTCAGTAGCCAGTAGTCAGTAGAAAAACTTCTTCAGCGAATCGTCGCTTGAAAGCACCAGTGCCCGCGATGCGAAGCCTACTGGCTACTGGCTACTGACTTCTGACTACTGACTACTTCAGTATTGTATCAGGCTGCCCTCGCGCTTGGCGCGGCGGACTGCGCGCGAGAAGACCCAGAGCGAGAAGGGGAGGAGGACGGCGAGGTAGGCGAGGAGCGTGAGGAGCGGCTGGCGCGCTTCGGCGAAGGTCTGGCCTTGTATGAGGACGCGGCGTATGCCGTCAATGCCGTAGGTTGTCGGGATGAGGCGCGAGACTATACGGAAGCCGCTCCCGGCCATCTCGGACATGAGTTGCACGGGGAAGAAGACGCCTGAGAAGAGCGCCGAGCCTGTGCCGATGATGAGTCCGAGCGGGTCGCCGCGTTTGAAGACCATCGCAAAGCTCGCCGAGAGGATTCCGATTGAGGCGAGGACGAGCGTCGTCAGAAGTAGGAAGAGGCACGCGAGGAGAAAGTTTCCGCGATACTCGACGCCGAACAAGGCCCATCCGAAGAAGAGGTAAAGGAACGAGTGGAACGTCGCCTGCACGAAGTCCCAAGCGGAGCTTGAGACGATGAGCGTCGGGATGTTAATCGGCGTCATCAGAACGCTTTCGAGCGTCCCTTGCGCCTGTTCGGAGCGGATTGCGTTTGCGAGACTTGAGAAGCCGACCATGAAGTAGTTGAGGAAGGGAAGCGCGGTTATCCAAGCGAGGAAGGGGTCGCGCCATTGCTCGAAGGGCGTGCTGAAGCTGTCCTTGAAAATCCGCGAGATGAAGAAGAGCGTTGTCGTGACGAAGAGTATGGAGAGGATGCGCATGAAGAACTCCAGCCTGTAACTGACCGCAAGCTGGAAGTCGCGCACGACGAAGGCGCGCACGCGCCCCAAGAGTAAAAGTAAACTTCTCACGCGCCGTTCTCCTCGCGCTCGAAGGTCTCAAGCACGTCGAGCAGAGAGCCGCGCTCGGTCTCGCAAGAGACGACGCGCGCGCCGCCGTCGTGCAGCGCGCGCAGGGCGCGGTCGAGGCGTTCGTCGCCGACCTCGCGCGTGAAGATGACGACTGTTTGCTCAGCTTCGCCGGTAATTTCAAGGCCGTCGAACGCGCCGCTGAGGAGTTGGCGCGCGCGTTCGACCGTGAAATCGCGCAGGACGACGCGTATGCGCTCGTGTTGGCGATGTTCGGCGCGAAGGTTTTGCGGCGTGTCCGTGGCGCGTATGCGACCGCGACTGATGACGGCGACGCGTTCGCAGAGTTCTTCGACTTCGGCGAGGTTGTGCGACGTTAAGAGGACGGTGACGCGCCGCGCGCCGCGCGAGAGCGAGCCGATTAGTTCGCGCATGCGCGCCGCCGCGAGCGGGTCGAGCGAGCGCGTCGGCTCATCGAGAAGGAGTACGGGCGGCGAGTTCAGAAGCGCGCGCGCGACCGACATGCGCTGCTTGTTGCCCGTGGAAAGTTCTCCGAAGCGCCGGCGTCGGAGTTCGGTTAACTCGAAGAGTTCGACGAGTTCTTCGATTCGACGCGCGGCGTCGCGCGCGCCGAGTCCGTAGAGGCGCGAGAAGAAGGTTAGGTTCTGCTCGACCGTTAGACGCCAGTAGAAACTTCGCTCCTCGGCGCTCGCCAGCCCGACCTGCGCGCGGACGCGCTCCTCGTCGCGCACGCTGTCGAAGCCCGCGACTTTGACGACGCCTTCGGTCGGCTGAACGAGCGTTGCGACGATTTTCGTCAAGGTCGTCTTGCCCGCGCCGTTGCGACCGATGAGTCCGAAGATTTCTCCCTCTCGAACGTCGAAGGAAACTTCTTTCAAAGCTTCGACGGGCGCGCGCGAACGTATGCGGAAACGCTGTCGCACGCCCGCGAGCGGAACGGGGTAAGTCTTCGAGACGTTTTGAATCGAGATGGCGACAGGCATGGGATTTTGGATTTTAGATTTTGGATTTTGGATTGACGAGAGGCACGCCTTCCTTCAGTGATTGATGAAGGCGACTCTGTTTTCAATCGCTCCTTCGTGCGTCGCCTCAGAAAAGATTGATGAGAGGGACGCTGTCTCTCATCAAGCAGTCAATCCAAAATCCAAAATCTAAAATCCAAAATCGCCTCATCGTCGTCGCTGTCGCGGGTCGAGGTATTCGCGCAGGCCGTCGCCGAGGAAGTTGAAGGCGAGCACGGTGAGTGCGATTGCGATTCCGGGCGCGAGCATGGCATGCGGCGCGCGTTGCAAAGTGGCGAGGTCGCGCGCTTCTTCCAACATCACGCCCCAAGACGGCGCGGGCGGCGGGACGCCGAGGCCGAGGAACGACAGCGACGCTTCCGACAGCACAGCGCCCGCCATGCCGAGACTCGCCTGCACGATGAGCGGCTGAACGGCGTTCGGGAGAATGTGTGTGAAGAGTATGCGCCAGTCGCGCGCGCCGAGTGCGCGCGCGGCCTGTACGAAGTCGTACTCGCGCACCTTGAGAACTTGCCCGCGCATCACGCGCGCGTAGCCGACCCAGCCGATGATGCACAGAGCGAGAATCAGTTTGTTAAGTCCCGCGCCGAGGAATGCGACCATCGCGATTGCGAGCAGGAGGCCCGGAAAGGCGAGGAAGACGTTGATGACGTATCCAGAAACTATCCGGTCAATCCAGCCGCCGTAGAAGCCCGCGAGCGCGCCGACGACTACGCCTACGAGACCCGAAACGGCGACGACGACTATTCCGACGCGCAAGGATATGCGCGCGCCGAAGACGACGCGCGAGAAGATGTCGCGCCCCGTCGCATCTGTTCCGAGCCAGTGTGCGGACGAGGGCGGAAGGTAGCGCGCGGCCAAGTTGGTCGCGCCAACGTCGTGCGTGGCGATAAAGGGCGCGAACAGCGCCACCAGCACGAGCAGCGCGATGAAGACGAGGCCGAAGACGGCGAGACGATTCATAAGGCAAATGATGAATGATGAGTGCCGCAGTGATGAATGATGAGAAGGATGCTGTTCTTAATTCATCATTCATCACTCCGCATTCCGCACTTCACGAAACTCTTATCCGCGGGTCGAGCCAGCGGTAGATCATGTCGGTCAGCGTGTTGGCGAAGATGTAGGTAACGCTGATGACGAGGACGCAGCCTTGAACGATTCGGTAGTCGCGTTTGTTGATGCCGTCGTCAACGAGAAGTAGTCCGAGGCCGGGCCAGTTGAAAATCTTCTCGGTGATTATCGCGCCCGCGAGCAGCACGCCGAGTTGGAGGCCGAGAATCGTGACGACGGGGATGAGTCCGTTCTTCAGTACGTGTTTGTAAATCACCGTCCGCTCGCTCAAGCCCTTGGCGCGCGCCGTGCGGACGTAGTCTTCGCCGAGTTCTTCGATGACGGAGGAGCGAACCATGCGTGTGAGGAGCGCCGAAAGAGCAGAGCCGAGCGTGAGCGCCGGAAGGATTATGCTCGACCAGCCGAAGCGGCCCGAAGGGTCGAGCCAGCCGAGCCAGACGGCGAAGACGTAAATCAGTAGCGGCCCGACGACGAAACTCGGAAGGCTTATGCCGACGAGCGCGACGACCGAGAGCGTGTTGTCGGTGAGGTTGCCGCGGTTCTTTCCGGCGACGACGCCGAGCGGGATTGCGATGACGACTGCGACGAGGAGCGCGGCGACGGCGAGTTCAATCGTCGCGCCGTAGCGCGAGAGTATGAGGTCAACGACGGGGCGGTCGGTGCGGAAAGAGCGTCCCATGTCGCCGTGCAGAATCTCGCGCCAGTAGTCAACGTAGCGATTCTCCCAACCGTTCCAGCGAAGGCCGCCCGCGTCTTCGGAGTAGGAGAAGAAGAAGGCCGGACGGTCGAGTCCGTGTTTGGCGCGAAACTGCGCGACCTGTTCGGGCGTCGCCTGTTCGCCGAGTATCGCTGTGGCGGGGTCGCCCGGCACGAGTTCGATTAGAACCGTGACGAGCGAGACGACCGTCCACACGACGAGCAGCAGAATCAGCAGACGACGCGCGATGTCGAGCAGCTTGTGCTTCATCAAAAGTTCTTAAAGGGAATGCGTTTGAATTACGCGTGGATGATAGCACAAAAGGAAATGATGAATGCGGAATGATGAATGATGAATAAGGCAAGCGCCGCCTTAATTCATCATTCATCATTCCGCATTCATCATTTCAAAAAACCTAGCCCGGCGAACTCGTTTTTCCTCGACGGCGGCCCCGACAACCACCAAAGAGGATGAATTCGCCGGGCTAGTCTCTTGGCTGCAACCAAAAGGCGCGAGGTGCAGCCGAGTTTATTCTGTAGCATCGCCCGTGCGCGTGCCCGTGTGCAGCGCGGCGATGCCGCCCGTCAGATTTCGATACTCGACATCTTCAAAACCCGCCTCGCGCATCAACGCCGCCAGACGCTTCTGGTCTGGAAAGCGCGACACCGAGTCGGGCAGATACTCGTAAGACGCGCGCGAGCCGCTGACCAGTCCGCCGATGCGCGGCAGCACTCGCGTGAAGTAGAAACGAAAGAGCGCGCGAAAACCCGGCACGACCGGGTCGGAGAATTCGAGGACTGCCAGCCGGCCCGACGGCCTCAAAACTCTCCTCAACTCGCGCAAGCCTTCAAAGACCCCCGAAAGATTCCGCAGCCCGAAGGCAATCGTCACAACGTCGAACGACTCATCGGCGAACGGCAAGCGTAGCGCGTCGCCTTCGACGAACGGAATCGCGCGCGACTCCGCCGACGATTTCCGCCGCGCGATCTCAAGCATCGGGCGGCAGAAGTCTAAGCCCACAACGCGCGACGCGCCCGCGCGCGCGAGCGTGAGCGACAAGTCGCCAGTCCCGCAGGCGACATCGAGCACGCGCGCGCCTTCTGTCAATGAAGGACTAAGCGTCTGCGCGACCGTGCGCCGCCAACTCTTGTCAACGTTCCCCGAAAGCAGGTGATTCAAGAGGTCGTAACGTCCGGCAATTCCGGCGAACATCGCGCGCACACGGCGGGCGTGTTCGTCTCTCGAAGCGTCTGCTAGAGGGGTTTTCGACACGTCAAGGCTATCGAAGTGCTCTGTATGGTTGGTTGCAGTTAACTTGTGATTTCTTTGCAAGTCGGCTACGGGCGTTTCAGTTGCAGCGCGGGCTGTTGCGGCTTCGTCTGCGGCGCGGCTTCGGGCTTGGCGGCGGCCTCGCCGAAGACTTCGACAGCGCCGACGCGCGCAAGCTCCGCACGCAACTGTGCGGCGTCGCCGACGGCGACAACAGCCGACGGCGTGTGCAGGAACAGGCGCGCGCCGACGCGTTGAACTTCGGCGGGCGCGAACGCGGCTGCGGCGCGCGCGAGTTCCGAACGAGTCGCGGCGCGCGTGTTGTACGACTGCTCGTCGAGCCAAGCGTTTGTTAACGCTTCGATGTCTTGCGCGCCTGCGTTGAGCGCGGCTGCGACGGCGCGTCGCGCGCTTTCGAGTTCGGCTGCCGAGGGCGCGTTCGTTGAGAGGTCTTGCAGAATCGCGCGCGCCGACTCAATCGCCTTCGCGGCCACGGCGGGCGTCGTCGCGGCAGCGCCCATGCGGAAGACGCCGCCGTCGCGGAAGGCTTCGTGGCGCACGAACGCGTCCTTGAGTTCGGGGACGGCCTTGAGCCAACGCTCGCGCGCGACGGTGGCCAACAAGAGCGCGGCGGGCGCGTCGCGGTCTGTGCGCGCGAGTCCGCGAAGGGCTAGGCGGAGTTGCGTGTCGGTCGCGCTCGCTCGGTTTATGACGAGCGTGCGCGCGTCGGGCGCGTCGGGCAGACGAAACGTCGCGGGGACTTTGCCGTCGCTCTTCGTCCAGCCGCCGAGCGACTGGCGCAGCGAGCGCATCACGGCGCGTTGGTCGAAGCCGCCGACGATGACGAGCGTCGCGTTGTCTGGATGAAGGAAGCGGTCGCGTACGAGAAGAAGGTCTGAACGCTGCACGCGCGCGAGCGATTCGGGCGTCCCCGCGGTTGCGCGCGCGTAGGGGTGCGCGCCGAACAGGCGCGCGGCGACGGCGCGGTCTGCCGTGTCGGACGGGGAAGTCTGGCTAAGAGTTTTGAGTTGAGCGGCGCGCGCGCGTTCGACTGCTTCGGGCGTCAGGGGCGGGTTCGTGACGGCGATTCGCACGAGTTCGAGAAGGCGCGCGAAGTCGGTTGCTCGGCCCGCGAGCGTGATGTTTATCGAGTCGTAGTCGGTCGTGACTTCGGCGCGACCGTCGAGTTCGTCCGTGACGTAAGCGCGCGTCTGCTGGTCGAGCATGGCCTCGGCGAGCGTACGCATCAAGCCCTCTTTGCCCGCGAGGTCGAAGGCCGCGCCGCTGTGGAGGCGTAGTTTGATTAAGATTTTATCGTCGCCGGGACGGTTGAAGAGAAGGATTTTGAGGCCGTTTAAGAGTTGTTCGCGGCGCGGTTCGGGCGTCGGGTTTTGCGCGCGCGCGGCGAACCAACCGGCGCAAAGTAGAATCAGAGCAGACAGTATTTTGAGCGGCAGGCCGCGCCGGGGGCGGGTTCGTGACGGGAAACTTTTCATCGCGCTTTTTTTTCTGGCCGAAGACCTCGGTCTCGAATAAGGGCTACGGGAAGACTTACTTTCAAGGCAATCTTAGATGCGTGCGACGGGCGCGTCAAATGCCTCCCGGCGGCCAATTTTTACAGACGGACGGCGCGACGTGGCAGCTAAACGGCCCGTGTCCGCATCAAATTCGTTCGGAAGATGGCTTGCGCGGGGTCGTCCTCAACGAAACTTCCGCGAGCCGACGCTTCGGGGCTTGAACGGGGCGGCAAAAATCTGTACCTTCATAGAGCGCAGGCTTCTTTCCCCGCGTGGTTCGACGGGAGGGTCTTGAGAAAATGAAACAGTGTCCGACGTGCCAAGAAAATTTCGCAGACAAGTTCGGCTTCTGCCCGGTTGACGGGACGCCCCTCGGCGTCGAGGCCGAACTGTCGAACGACGCCCCGCCCGTCTCCGACCAGTCGTACCAGACCGCAGCCGCCGGCGGCGCGGGCGACTCAGCCGACTTCGACGGCGAAGAGACGGTCGCCGCGTCCGCCGCTCCCGCTTACGACCGCGGCCTCTATCGTTTGACCTTCATCGAAGACGAAGGACTCACGCGCCGGCTCCTACGCGAAGTCAAAGGTGTCGCGCACGACGCCGAACTCACTTGGCCCGAATTCAAGCGCGACCCCGTCGGATTCAGCAAGCGCACGGCGTCGGCGTCGGGCGCGCTCGTCAAAAAATTCTTCCGACAAGACTACGCATACCCCGCGGTCATCGCGCCCTTCTGCGTGGTTCTGCTTGTCGCGGGCATCTGGGCGACTATTTTATATACGGATAGATGTTTCTTTGCGCGGATTGTCGGACTACGGTGCGTACCGGCGGCAGCCGCCAACCCTTACGAAGACCTCGAACTTGTCGGCTACGTTGACCCTGAGACAGAGATTCCGAAGGAGCAGGAGAAGCCCGACAAAGGGCCTGCCGGGACGAACGAAGGCAAGGGCGGCGGCTCGAAGCCCAAGTATGAGAAGCCGCAGGGCGGCGGCGGTGGCGGACGACAGGAACAGCTTCCCGCGTCGGCAGGCAAATTGCCGACGGCGCAACTCGTCCAGCCAATCTTGACGGCCAACCCGAAGCCTCCGTCAGTCCCTAATCCGCATCTTCCGACCCCCGTGACGATGAACGTTGACCCGCTTCTTGTTAAAGAGGACACGCGCGACGTGCCCTACGGCTTGCCGAACTCCACAGCGACGACTCCTTCATCAGGGCCGGGTTCGGGCGGCGGGATGGGGACGGGTTCTGGCGGCGGCATGGGGCAGGGCGAAGGGACGGGCCTTGGGCCGGGGCGCGGCTCTAACACGGGCGGCGGCGACGCACGCTTGGGCGGCGGCGGGCCGGGCGGCGGCGGCGGTGGCGATGTTGACTACAACCGCCCCTTCAAGCAGTCGGAGGTGACGCGCAAGGCTCTGATAACCTTCAAGCCTGAGCCGGGTTTCACCGAGGAGGCTCGAAAGAACAACGTCACGGGTGTCGTGCGCCTGCGCGCGATTCTTTCATCTTCGGGCGCGGTGACGAACATCAGCGTCGTCAAGGGTCTGCCCGACGGGCTGACTGAGCGCGCAATCTCGGCGGCCCGTCAGATTCGCTTCAATCCGGCTGAGAAGGACGGGCGGACGGTCTCGCAGTACATCGTCCTCGAATACAACTTCAACATCTACTGAGGAAGTACAGTACCGCGAGCGGTAGCGAGCGGGTCAGGAAGTACAGTACCGCGAGCGGTAGCGAGCGGGTCAGCCTGAACTGTGAACGTCTAAACGCGGAAGGCGGAACTGAAAGACAGTTACTTTCAGTTCCGCCTTCCGCGTTTAGACGTTCATCGTTTGCTTCAACCCGCTCGCTACCGCTCGCGGTACTGTTTTTCGGCTGATATAATCAGCGCGCAATCCCGAACCCTTAAGCCGTAGGAGGCCGCAGTGGCCGAATCGTCGTCCACGCAGGTCAACGTCGTCTGCCTCGCGAGCCACTTCAAGGGCGAGGAGTTTCTGCGCGAGTGCAAGCGGCAGGGCGCGCACGTCGAACTCTTGACGCGCGAGCGGACGCTTCGAGAAGACTGGCCGCGCGACGCGCTCGACGGACTCCACGCCCTTCCAGACGACGCGGGCGCGGAACTCGTCATACACGCAGCCGCGCAACTCGGACGACGACGAAAGCTCCACGCCTTCGTCGCCCTCGAAGAGTTCGACGTAATCACAGCCGCGCTCGTGCGCGAGCACCTGCGACTGCCCGGCCTCGACAGTGCGCGAGCGCGAGTCTTCCGCGACAAGCTCTCGATGCGCGAGAGCGCGCACGCCGCGGGGATTCGCGTGCCTGAGTTCGTGCCGCTCTTCAACTTCCAAGAGATTGGCGAATACATGGAGCGCACGGGGCCGCCTTGGGTCGTCAAGCCGCGCTCCGACGTTTCGTCTTCGGGGATAAAGAAGTTGGACGAAGCGGAACAGGTCTGGCGCGCGATTGACGCGCTCGACGCGCGCGAGGCGCTGCAAGACAAGTCGTCCTACTACCTGCTCGAATGCTACGTCGCGGGCGAAGTCTTCCACGTTGACTCGCTCACGGAAGATGGCGAAGTGATATTCTCAGGCGCGAGCCGCTACGGTCGCCCGCCCTTAAACGTCGCGCACGACGGCGGCGTCTTCACCTCGCGCACGGTCGAATACGATTCGCCCGAACACAAAGAGTTGACGCGCCTCAACTCCGAACTCTTGCGCGCGCTCGGACTTGAAAACGGCGCGGCGCACGCCGAGTTTATATGCGGCGCTTCGGACGGCGAATTCTACTTTCTCGAAGTGGCGGCGCGCGTCGGCGGCGCGCACATCGCGGAGACTCTGGAGGCGGCGAGCGGCTTCAATCTCTGGCGCGAGTGGGCGCGCTCGGAAGTGGCGCACGCGCGGGGCGAACGTCTGGGACGGCTCGAACCGCGCCGCGAGTACGGCGGCATCGCGCTCTCGCTCGCGCGTCAGGAGCGGCCCGACACATCGGCTTACGACGATCCTGAAATCGTCTTCCGCGTCGCCAAGCCGTACCACGTCGGCCTCGTCGTCCGCGGCCCGAAGCTGGAACGCGTCGAAGAGCTTTTAGAAAGTTACGCCGAACGCTTCACGCGCGACTTCAGCGCGTACGCGCCGCCACCCGAACGTCGCGGCATCAACCTTTAAGGAAGGATGAATGCGGAGTGATGAGTGATGAATGAAAACAGAGGGCTGCGTCTTAATTCATCATTCATCATTCCGCACTCATCATTTCTTAGGAGAACACACGGATGAGTCAGTCGAAAGTTGCGCCTTACGGCTCTTGGAAGTCGCCTATAACTTCAGACCTCATCGTCTCGGCCACGGTCGCGCTCGGTCAGATAGCGCTCGACGGCGAAGACATCTACTGGATTGAGATGCGCCCGTCCGAATCGGGTCGAAACTGCATCGTCCGCCGGACGCCCGACGGCCAAATCACAGACGTGACGCCGCAAGGCTTCAACGCGCGCACGCGCGTACACGAGTACGGCGGCGGCGACTTCGCCGTCCGCGAAGGGACGGTCTATTTCTCAAACTTCACGGATCAGCGCGTCTATCGTCAAGACACGCCGTCGTCCGCGCCGCAAGCGATAACGCCCGAAGAGAGTTTCCGCTACAGCGACTTCGTGATTGACGAACGCCGCCGCCGCCTCGTCGCCGTCCGCGAAGACCACACGACCGAAGGGCGCGAGGCCGTGAACACAATCGTCAGCCTCTCGCTCGAAGGCGATGCGGAAGACGGCGGGCGCGTCGTCGTCTCCGGCAACGACTTCTACGCGTCGCCGCGCATCAGCCCCGACGGCGCGCGCATCTCTTGGCTCACTTGGAATCACCCGAACATGCCTTGGGACGGCTGCGAGCTTTGGGCCGGCGACTTGGATGAAGACGGAAGCATCAACAATCCGCGTCGCGTGGCGGGCGGCGCGGACGAATCAATCTTCCAGCCCGAATGGTCGCCCGCGGGCGCGCTCTACTTCGTCTCCGACCGAAGCAATTGGTGGAACATCTATCGCCTCGACGACGCGGGCGCGGTCGAGCCGGTCTTTGAAAGTGAAGCCGAGTTCGGAATGCCGCAGTGGGGCTTCGCGATGTCAACCTACGCGTTCGCGGGCGCGGAGCGGATAGTCTGCTTGTACAACAAGCGCGGCAACTGGAATCTGGCCGTGCTCGACACGCGCTCGAAGCAGTTGAAGAAGGTCGAACTGCCCTACACCGAAATCGCGCAGGTGCGCGCCGACGCGCGCCGCGCCGTCTTCCGCGCAGGCTCTCCGACTCAGCGACTCGCAATCGTCGAGCTTGACTTGGAGACACGACGCACGAGCGTTCTACGCCGCGCGAGCGACACGGCGATTGACGAAGGTTACATCTCCACGCCGCGCGCCATAGAGTTTCCGACCGAAGGTGGACGGACGGCGCACGCCTTCTTCTACGCGCCGCGCAACCGCGACTTCAACGCGCCCGAAGGCGAGCGCCCGCCGCTTCTGGTCAAATGTCACGGCGGCCCGACCGCCGCGACCTCAACGACCTTGCGCCTCGAAACGCAATACTGGACGAGCCGCGGCGTCGCCGTTTTAGACGTAAACTACGGCGGAAGTACGGGCTACGGACGCGAGTATCGCCAGCGTCTGAACGGCGAGTGGGGCGTGGTTGACGTTGACGATTGCGTGAACGGCGCGAAGTATCTAATCGAGCGCGGCGAAGTTGACGGCGCGCGCTGCGTGATAACGGGCGGGAGCGCGGGCGGCTACACGACCTTGAACGCGCTCACCTTCCGCGACGCCTTTCGCGCGGGCGCGAGCCACTTCGGCATAAGCGATCTGACGGTCTTCGTCGGCGACACGCACAAATTCGAGTCGCGCTACCTCGACCGGCTGGTCGGGCCTTACCCCGAACGCGCCGACTTGTACTTCGAGCGTTCTTCGATCAACTTCACCGAGCGGCTTTCGTGTCCCGTGATCTTCTTTCAAGGGTTGGAAGACAAGGTCGTGCCGCCGAATCAGGCCGAACTGATGGTGGAAGCCTTGAGACGAAAAAAACTCCCCGTCGCCTACGTCGCCTTCGAGGGCGAGCAGCACGGCTTCCGCAAGGCCGAGAACATCAAACGCGCGCTCGACGGCGAACTCTACTTCTACTCGCGCGTCTTCAACTTCCAACTCGCCGACGCGGTCGAGCCTGTCGAGATAGAGAATCTCTAAAGCGATTTGCGAAATTTACTGAGAAAGAATTAACACAGAGAACACAGAGACACAGAGTTAATCTCAAATGAACTCTGTGTCTCTGTGTTCTCTGTGTTGAAATCTCTTTTTGTTAATCCGTTCTAAAGACGAAAGCGCGGGGAGCGTCTAGTGAAACACTCCCCGCGCTTTTTAACTTGAGCGAACGAGTTAACGAGTTCTCGGTCGCATCGGGCGCTGCTTGCGCTTGTTGCGCTTGCGCGCGAGCGCCGACTTGAGTTTCGCCTTCTGCCCGCGCGACATGAAGAAGGCGTGCTTCTTCGCGTCCTTGATTATCTCCTCCGACATCACCTTGCGTTTGAAGCGCCGGAGCGCCGACTCGATTGACTCGCCCTGATTAATTACAACGGTCGCCATTCTTTCTCTCCATTCTAAAATTGAAACGGGCCGGGCGCGCGAGGCCCGGCTGATTCTTTCGACGTGAACTGAAGTTCGCTTGTTTTTAAGTTACGACTCTAAAGTCTAGCAACACCTGCCTCTCGGTCGAGAAAACCGACGACAAAAGCAACGGCTATTGTGCCAACTCCCGCGCCTTATGGCAAGCGCGGATGCTGAAATTACAGTACCGCGAGCGGTAGCGAGCGGGTGTTGGTACAAAACGCGGGTGTTGATTGGAAACATGTACCCGCTCGCTACCGCTCGCGGTACTGTACTTCTAACGTGGCAACGCCGGGTCTGTGATGATTATGAAGTCGCCGAGTTTGCCTAAACTCGCGGCGTCGAAGGCGGGGAAGCCTTCGTCGGAGACGATTGTGACGACGACGAGGCGCGCCTTCGGGTCGTAGCGCTTCAACTGTTCGGGGACGCCGAGACGCTCCTCGCTGTGGAACGTGCCGTTGACGTGAAGGACGAGCGCGTCCTTGTTTCGCTTCAGAAACTGCGCGACGGCGTGGGCCATCGAGGCGTCGCGGAGGTTCTGCGCGTCGAGTAGATGCAGTCCGCCGTGCGCGCTCGGCTGCGTCCGCGAGGGCGTCGGCGTGGCTGCCGGCGTCGGCGTCGCGGCGGGCGTGCCGCCTTGCATGAAGCTGTTGAACTTCGCGGCGTAGGCGTCGGAGGCGGGCGCGAAGGGAAGCGGCGGAAGCCAAGACTTGGCGACTGTGGAAAGCTCGCGCAAAGAGTCAGGCCCGTTGGCCGAGACGCGCGTGACGTAGCGCGCGGGCGCGTTGGCGGCGACGACGGGCAGGTGATGCTCGCGCGCAAACTCAACCAACGGGCGGTAGTCCTTCTGGTAGTTTGGCCAAGGGCGGCTGCTCAAGAGAAAGTGTCTTTCGGTGATGAGGCCGCCGAGATACTCGTCGAGAATAGTCTGCACGTCGCGCTCGAACATCTCAAGCGAGAGCGCAACGCCGCGCTTGCGTTGAGACGGGCCGGACGAACTTGAAGGCGTCGGTGTGAAACGTTCGTAGGCGCGCCGGAGCAGTTCGGCTTCGAGCGCGTGCGCGGTGGGGTCGTTGTGCGTCTCGCCTATGATGAGCACGTCGGCGTTGTCGAGCGCGGCGACTATCTCTTCGAGTTGGACGGCGCGGCCCTTCGAGTCGAAGGCGCGGAAGTGCGCGTCCGCCGTCTGGCGCGCGCGCGCGTTGGGCGCGATTTGTAACGTGAGCGCGGCGAGAAGTAGTATGCTTGCGAGGCGTAAGAAATTAGAGTTCAACATGGCTGACTTTTAGCACGCCGGCTCGCGCGTCGGCAATCGAAGGCGGCGCGCGGCGGTCGTGAAGCGCGTGCGAACGTTCAAGTCGGTGCGCGGTCGCGCCGGGAGCGGAAGGGAACTCAAGTAGATGGAGATTTACGTCAGCACGGACGTTGAGACCGACGGGCCGATACCCGGCGTCTATTCGATGCTCAGCATCGGCTCGGCTGCATACCTCGAAGACAAGACACTTTTGAGCGGGTTCTCCGTCAACCTCGAAACGCTCCCCGATGCCGTCCAACATCCCGACACGATGAAGTGGTGGAAGAGCCAGCCCGAAGCTTGGGCCGCGTCGCGCCACAACTTGAAGTCGCCCGAAGAGGGGATGCGAAACTATCTGGCGTGGCTCAAGGCTCTGCCGGGCGAACCCGTCTTCGTCGCCTACCCGGCGGCCTTCGACTTCATGTTCGTCTGCTGGTACTTGAACCGCTTCACTGGCGAAAACCCCTTCGGCTGGCACGCCCTCGACATCAAGACCTTCGCAATGGCTATCACGGGCCGCGAGTTTCTCGACACCGTCAAACGCAACATGCCCCGCCGCTGGTTCGACGACCTTCCCTACACACACAAAGCCCTCGACGACGCCATCTCCCAAGGCGCACTCTTCTGCAACATGCTCGCCGAATATAGAAAGAGAATGAAGGCGGATGGGTGAACGCTCGCTGCGTATGTAGAACGTTTGGCGTTGCGGAGTGCGTGTTATAATTCAATCGCTATGACCACCATTACCATCCTGCCAGAAAAAGCAAACGGCTACCGCGCCCTAGCCGGAGAAAAGGAATCTACGGGACGCACGGCGGGCGAGGCGCTCGACGCGCTCACTTCGCAGCTAACTGAGGATGAAAGCGGCACGCTCGTCATCGTGCAGAATCGCAAGGCCGACCGGTTTTTCAGCGCGACGCAGCAAGAACGCCTCGCCGAATTAATGCGACTCCGCGACGCCGGAACTCTATCCGCGGAAAGAGAACAGGAACTTGAAAGTTTGATCGAAGCCGAACTTGACGGCGCGCGGCGAAGGGCCGAGGCGTTGCTAGACGAACTCAGGCCATGAATCCCCTCTATCCGCTTGTAGCCGCACGCGCACGCCACTTATGCGAATATTGCCGCGCCCCCGAAATCGTTTTCAACCTGCCGTTTGAAGTCGAACACATCACGCCGCAATCGCGCGGCGGCGAAACGACCGAAGAGAATCTCGCGCTGTCCTGTCGCTCGTGCAATCTCTACAAGTCGGATTACGTTTCGGCTGTGGACGATTTGACGCAGCAGGAAGTGAACCTATTTAACCCGCGTCGTGACGTTTGGCAAGAACATTTTTTATTCGCCGCGGGTACTGGAGAGATTGAAGGTTTAACCGCCAGCGGTCGCGCGACCGTTTCGCTCCTGCGAATCAACAGCAAGGCGCAAGTGGACGCCAGAAAGCAGTGGTCTAGACTCGGCCTCATGAATCAAAGCTAGTTACTCGAAACTCGAACCCGGTTTCTCAGACTCATTCGCGCCCGACGCCGAGCGCGTCGGCGACACGGTTGATGTAGTTGAACCAAGAGGCGATGAGCGTGATTTGGAGGATGGCGCGGTCGTCGAAGCCTGCGGCACGCAGACGCTCGTGGTGTTGGGGTGTGATGCGTGTTGCGTCGCGCGTTATCTGCGCGGCGTAGTCGAGCATCGCGCGCTCGGCGTCGGTGATGGGGGCGCGCGTGTAGTCTTCCTCTAGCGACTTGACTAGGTTTTCATCCAGTGTGACTCGACGCAGAAACTCCGCGTGCGACTCGATTCAATAGTGGCAGCGGTTGGTGACGGAGACGACCGTCGTAATCATCTCGTGCTGCCGGCGGGTGAGCGGCAGGTCGGGCGACATGAGCGCGCCGAAGGTCGCAAAGGCGTGGTAGAGCGCGGTGGGGATGAGGCTGTGCGAGGCGACGATGCCGGAAGTTGCTCCGCCGGGCGTCGGGTGTACGGGCGTTGCGTACTCCAAAGGGTACAAGTCCTTCTGCGCCTCGACGGCGCGGCGTACTTCGTCGTCCTCTTCGGGCGTGACGGTGCGAATCCAAGTCATCGTAAAGTCGGGCCTCCGAAGTGTCTGGGGTTGGCGGCGGGGCGCGGGGGAGGGGGGGAGGGAATATTACAAGCGCGCGCGGGTTTTTGGGCCGCGGGGGGGGGGGGGAATT
>Ga0081539_10001442_pt1 | contig 40690 bp, 33 predicted proteins | sample TabmetS4T2R2_FD_71023 | JGI IMG/M metagenome (GOLD analysis project Ga0081539, IMG submission 71023) | Tabebuia heterophylla rhizosphere microbial communities from the University of Puerto Rico - S4T2R2 | ecosystem: Host-associated > Plants > Roots > Rhizosphere ... | reverse complement strand
GCTTGAGGGCTTCTGTTTCGAGTGCTGCGAGATCCATAGTCTTATGCTTCCCCTTTCCCTCCGAAGTATACCCAAGGTTGATTGCGAGGTATAACTAGAGGTTAGTGCTCAATTTTCCTGGATTCCCACTCGCGCGGGAATGACGAGACGCCCCTTTTTTCGGAGGAATGACGAAAATAAGCTTGTCTTGCTTAAAGAGTTTAACGAGCAACTCGATTGCCCAACCAAAAGATCGCGAGCGCAACCGTGACACACATGCTCCCGCTCAAATACATAGCCGTGAAACCTGCGTGCGTAGCAATGAACCCCATAAGGATTCCTCCCAGTCCCATCCCAAGCTCCACTCCCTGACCGAAGGTGCTCATGCCAATACCGCGTCGCTCTGGCGTAAGGCGATCAATCGTGAATGCACTGAGTCCGGGCTGTGCCAAGCCGAATCCCAGACCATACAACCCCACACCCAAATACAGCAGCTGCGTAATTGGTGCGAACGCCAGGACCAATAGACCGAGGAGTGCTGATGCCAGTCCTGGGAGAATGACGGCAGCGCGTCCGTGTTGATCGCCAACCCGAGCGGCAAAAAATCGTGTGCTGAGAAGGGCAACGGCGTAGGTCGAGTATAACCAGCCGGCGTTACCCATGCCGAGCGTACGGGCGTACAAGGGTAAGAACGTCGTGTACGAGGTGAAAGTAAGATAGACGAACATGTTGACCATCATTGGCAGTAGTGCCTCACGAGCGAACAAAGACGGACGCGGAGCGGTCGGGGTAGGGATGTAGCGTTCGTGCATCCCATAACTCAAGACACAAGCGACCGCGGCTATACTCCCTGCGGTCAAGAAAAGAAGGGTAAAGTTCTCAGTCGATGCGACGGCGGTGCTGAAGCCGGGCAATACCGACACAACGTAAGTTTCCGTTGGGTGTAAACTACGACTGCGCATGAGGCCGAGTGCGAGTGGCGGGATAATGCCCATCGCCAGTGGACTTGCCAGTCCCCAGTAGCTTGCGGCTTCACCGCGGCGAGCCAGCGGTGCGACATCAGCAAGATACGCACTGGCTGCAGTCGTAAAGCACCCGAGGGCGAGGCCATACAACACTCGTAAAACCAGAAGGGCACTGAGGCTTACGGTCCAGACATGAAGAAATGCCGTGCAGGCAAACAAGCCGATCCCGATGTTCATCAACAATACACGCCCGTAGCGATCGATCCAGCGTCCGACGAGAGGTCTGAGCGAGAACGCGACAAGGCTCGATACGCCAATTAGCAACCCGGCGTCAGACTCTTGCCCGCCGAGATGTTTGACATAGAACGGCAGCGTGGGAAAGAAAAAGAAGAAGCTGAAGAAATAACTCAGCGTGACAAGACAGAGAAGGGTGAAGTCGCGGGTGAAAAGGGACGGGGCGGGGAGGAGTGCTAAGGACTGGGTGCTGAGGACTGAGCTTTGTGAGGGAGGACCGAGGAACTGAGAGTTCGGAGGTGAATTTGACATTGTTTACACTAAAGGTACTTATTTTCCTAAAGCCTAAAGCCGGTCCTCTTCCTTTACCCATTTTTTTCACGGTGGCAAAGCACGCCGTGCTGTGCTCTAATCGGCGGCTAGGAGGGTTCCATGATCGAAACACTCAAAGACAAGACGGCGATTGTTGGGGTTGGTCACACAGAATACTCGAAAGACTCGGGTCGCAGCGAGATGAGCCTAGCGGTCGAAGCAATCCTCAAGGCAGTCTCTGACGCGGGCTTGAAGCCGAGCGACATTGACGGCATCGCCAAATATACGATGGATAATAACAGTGAGATTGATATTGCTGCCAATCTCGGCATTCCGGCTCTGCGGTTTTTTGGTGAAGTAGGGTACGGAGGCGGTGGTGGTCCAGTCGGTTCGGTGTTGCTCGGGGCGATGGCAGTGGCGACCGGTATGGCAAACTGTGTGGTCGCGTTTCGGGCGATGAACGAACGGTCTGGCCGTGGGACACCGCGCTATGGGCAAGCGTCGGTCCGCAAAGGGTCACCAGGTGTGAATGCGTATCAGGAGCCGTTTGGGTTGTTTAGCCCGGCACAGATGGTCGCGCTTGCGGCGCGGCGTCATATGCATCTCTATGGCACTAAAAGTGAGCATTTTGGCGCCATCGCTGTAGCCTGTCGCACCCACGCCCAAACCAATCCCAATGCGGTCATGCGTAACCGTCCGATGACGATTGAAGACCACCAAAACTCGCGGATGATTGCTGATCCGTTGCACTTGCTGGATTGCTGCCTAGAGACCGATGGCGGTGCAGCAGTGGTGATCGCGTCGGCGGAACGCGCCAAAGACCTCAAGCACAAGCCGGTTTATATCACTTCTGGTGCGTTTGGCGCGGGCGGATGGAATATCCATCGCGTTGTGAAGAATGTGCAGAGTCCGGAGACTGAATCTACCGTAGTGGGCAAAGCGTTGTTTGCCCGCGCGGGAATCTCACATAAAGATATTGATGTCTGTTTTCTGTACGACCATTTCACTCCGCTCGTGCTGATGGCGTTTGAGGAACTCGGCTTTTGCAAACGTGGGGAAGGGGGGCCGTTCGTGTCTGACGGAAAGCTGCTGCATGGCAAGGGATCGCTGCCGTTCAATACCAGCGGCGGGAATCTCTCTGAGGGATATATTCACGGCATGGAGAACATTGTGGAGGCTGTCCGTCAACTCCGTGGGCAAGCGATCAATCAAGTAAAAGACGCGGAGGTTGCGTTGGTCACGTCAGGTAACGGTGTGCCGAATACGGGGATGATTTTAAGAGGATAATGCGGTGAATCGTAGGGGCGTCTTGCAAGACGCCCCTACAAGCAGGTCTCGCTTACGACTTCGCAAACGCCGCTTTCAACTTTGTGCATGCCTCTGCGACAGCTTTCTTACCCTGATCGAGAATGTGACCCAGGCTGAAGAAGCCATGGATCATGCCTTTGTAGTCAGTGTATTCAACCGCTACGCCAGCATCCTTCATCTTCGTGGCGTAGGCCGCGCCCTCGTCACATAGCGGATCATACTCAGCGGTTAAGACCCACGCAGGCGGGAGGTTGCTCAACCGTTGTCCACGTAGAGGGGAAGCATAGGGATTCTCCCCGTCGTTGGGATTGCTGAGATAATGATTCCAGAACCACTCCATCGAACCTCTGGTGAGTAAATAACCTTCAGCATTGTTTCTGTAGGACGCGGTATCATATGAATTATTCGTCACTGGATAGATGAGCAGTTGATATTTGATCGTCGGCGCGCCACGGTCAGTAGCCATTTGTGCAACTACTGCGGCAAGATTCCCGCCGGCGCTATCACCACCAACCGCGATGCGTTTAGGATCTCCGCCAAAACTAGCAGCATTCAATGCGACCCATTTGGTTGCTGCATAACAATCTTCCGCAGCGGCGGGGAACTTGTGCTCAGGTGCCAGCCGGTAATCAACTGCAACCACAATGCAATTTGCGCCGTTAGCTAAGGCGCGGCACGTCGCATCGTGCGATTCCAGATCGCCAACGACCCAACCACCACCATGAAAGAACACTAAGATCGGCAGAGGGCCCGTACCGTCTGGTGTATAAATGCGCACTGGCAGTTTGACACCACCAACATTCACGACCCGATCTTCGACCTTCTTTAGTGGTTGCGGTGGGGCGCTGGTCGCAAATAAACCACGGATCGCTTCTCGTGCTTGCTGCACGGTCATCTGATCAAATCCTGGCGCGCCGGATGCGGCGACTTGGTCTAAAAACGCTTTTGCTTGTGGATCGAGGGGCATAGACAACCTCCTTGTCTGTTCACATTGAGCTTGAGGAGGTGGTATAGCAAAATCAGGCGAGACAGCAAGACCTTGATCCTAGAACCTATCCGGGCGGGGCATCAGGTTCATGCTGATGGCTGTGGCGCTCGGTTGTCCTGTTTCCATGTGATCCCTCCGTACTCAGAAGGCGTTTTTATGTAGAATCTATACGAGTCAGTACGTACTCAACCCGCCATCCACTGGAATCATTGCGCCAGTTGTAAAGCTAGACTCGTCAGAGGCCAAATACAAAGCAAGGTTCACTACTTCTTGTGAGGTGCCGAAACGTTTGATCAGATGCATGTCGCCAATCTGCTTCCACACTGCCTCTTTGTTTTCCATATCCTCGATATATTTGCGCGGCATGGGTGTGTCGATCGCCCCAGGGCAGATAACGTTCACGCGGATGTTATACGGCGCGAGATCGACGGCCATACAACGGGTGAGGTTGACTAAACCGCCTTTCGCGGCACCGTAGGCGGCCATCGATGGATAGCCGACAATACCACCAACCGAAGAAATGTTGATGATCGAGCCGCGCTGTTGCTTCATCATGTGGTGCACCACAGCTTTACTCACCAGGAACGGCCCGGTGAGATCGATTCTGAGAATGCGTTCCCACTCTTCCAACGTTGTTTCATAAAATGGTTTGCCGAGGATGATGCCAGCATTGTTATATAAGACATCAATGCGTCCATAGGTGGTGATGCACTTTTCTGCCAGACGGTTAGCATCGGCTTCGTGCGAGACGTCGGCTGGCACGAATACTGCCGCTTTTCCTTGTGAGGCAAGCTTGGCCGCGACCCGTTCCCCTTCAGGTAAAATGTCACTTAGAAGGAGCTGTGCGCCTTCTCTGGCGAACGTTTCTGCCGCGACTTCGCCTTGTCCTCGGGCTGCGCCGGTAATGATGACCACTTTTCCATCAAGTCGGCCCATAATGCCTCCTTTGGTCGTCGGTTGTCAGTTGTCAGTAGGAGGACATAGCAGAAATAAGCGACCGTTGCCAAACCCGGAATCTACGCGTAAGAGAGTTCTACCTTTGGCTGAGGGCTAATAGCTGAAAGCCCTTGAGGGAACAAAGATGACAACCGTAGACCCGATCACGTTAGCTGTCGTACAAGGCGTGCTGGAATCAACTCAGCGCGAGATGACGCTAACCATCGAGAAAACCTCGCGCTCATCAGTCTTCAACATTGCGCGTGATTACTCTAACGCCTTGTTCAACGGCCAGGGCGAGATGATTCTGCAAGGACAGGACATTCCCATTCACCTCGGCTCCTTGATCCCAGCGCTACGCACGGTTGCCGACTATTTTAAGGACGAGACGTGTCCCGGCGATGTCTTCTACCATAACGATCCGGCTTGGAGTGGTTCACATATTGTTGATTGCTGTATGTACAAGCCGGTCTTCTATAGAGATGAGCTCGTCTTCTGGACGGTAAGTAAAGGACACGTCACCGACATCGGCGGTCCAGTGCCTGCGGGATACAATCCTGAAGCGAAGGAGATCTACGCTGAAGGGCTACGGATTCCACCGTTAAAGATTTACGACCGCGGCAAGGAACGGCGTGACGTTGTCAACCTGATCTTGACGAACGTCCGCTCGCGCCGCTTGCAGGCTGGTGACATGCGCGCACAACTCGCCGCTGTCACTATTGGTGAACGCAATTTGCTCGCCTTGTTGGATAAATACGGTAAGGAAACAGTGCAGGCTTGTATCGCAGCGTTGTTAAATCTGGCCGAACGGCAGATGCGTACATTTATCTCAGCTATTCCTGATGGTGTGTATCATGGTAGCTCGGTACTCGAAGATGCCGGGCACGGCTTTGGTGACATCAAGATCACGGCGCAAGTGGCGGTAAAGGCTGATACTATGCACGTGCGACTCAATAGCCCGCCGCAGATTCCCTACTTCATCAATTCCTATGCAGCGAATTCTTTGTCCGGCGTCTATCTCGGGGTGATGATGTTTGCGCAGTTGCCCCCGCCGTACAATGAGGGGCTGTATCGTGCGATCACGGTCGACGTGGGGCCAGAAGGCACAATTACGAACGCTAAAGAGCCGGCACCGCATGTCAACTGTACGACCACCCCGTCCGAGACCATTACCGACGCGGTGCGCATGGCGCTGGAGCAAGCCTTACCAGAGCGAGCGGTAGCGTCATGGGGGCATTCAAACGGCCTCAATATCGCCGGGCGTGATTTTCGTACCGGCGAAGAGTATGTCTCGATGATCCTGGCGACAATCATCAGTGGTGGCGGTGCGACGCACCAAGCCGACGGCTGGCCGGCGGTCGGTCCAGAGTGTTGTTTTGGCGCACTCACGAGTGGTGACATCGAGATTCTCGAATACCAGTATCCGATCATCATTCATCGGTATGGTCTTATGACGGACTCCGGCGGTGCTGGCAAGTTTCGTGGTGGGTCAGGAACTCACTGGGAAGTGGAACCCTTACGCGACCCGATGCAAGTGATCATGTTTGGCGAAGGGCGGCGCTATCCGTCACCTGGCGCGCTGGGGGCGCACTCTTTTGTGGTCGAGCCTAAGGTTGGCCGAGCGTTGTACTACAAGCACGACGGCTCAGTTGAGGAAATCAAGAAAAACATTATTGCCACTATCGCGCCCGGCGAGCGCTTTGCGAATGAGAATCCTGGTGGTGGTGGTGTCGGTGATCCCAGAGAGCGCCCGGCCGAAAAAGTACTCGAAGACGTGAAGAATGGCCTGGTCTCCGTGCAAGCCGCTAAAGATGAATATGGCGTCAACGTTGGCGAGGAAGTTGCGCGGAGATTAGCCGTTGGTAAGTGATGGAAAATACAAAATGAAGAATAAAGGAAACTCGTTTTTCTTTGTCTTGCATTCCCGATTCTCCATTGTCTTATGTCTTTGCATTCTTCATTTTTAATTCTCAATTTTTAATTGTTCTATGAGCTACCGTTTAGGCATTGATACTGGCGGCACGTTTACCGACTTTATTCTCGCCTCTCAGGGCGAGGGAATTCGTTTATATAAAACTCCTTCCACGCCGAGTAACCCTCCAGCAGCGGTGCAGGAGGGGCTGCGCCTCATTTGTGCTGATCTTGGTTGTGCGTTGCCTAGTTTTCTTGAAGCGTGCGAGCTGATCATTCTCGGGACGACGGTTGGCGTGAATGCTTTGATCGAAAATAAGGGCGCGAAGACCGGCCTCTTTTGCACCAAAGGCCACGAGGACTCACTGGAGATTCGCCTTGGTCACAAAGAGGATGGACATCGCTATGACGTTGACTATCCCCAAGCGCCAATGTTGGTGCCCCGTGCGCTCCGCTTTCCGGTGGGCGAGCGGGTATTGAGCACAGGTGAAGTGCGCACTCCGTTGAACGAAGACGATATTCGTCGTGGCCTGCGCTTGTTCAAAGACGAAAGGGTCGAGTCAATTGCGGTATCGTTTATGTGGTCGTTCCTCTATCCCGAACATGAACGACGCGCTGCCGAGATCATTGCTGCGGGATTTCCCTCGGCCTATGTTACGCTCTCTGTCGATGTGCTGCCGCAAATCCGTGAATACACCCGCACCAGTACGACAGTGGTCAATGCCTACATTGGTCCGATCATCAAACAGTACGTTGAACGCATGGAGGGGTTTCTGCGCGGCCTTGGGTATCGGCATCAGATTCGCTACATGCAAAGTAACGGCGGGTTAACATCTGGCCGCTTCTTAATGGACAAAGGCATCTACGCGCTCAATTCGGGTCCAGCGGCTGGACCAAATGCTGGTCTCTTCTATGGTGAAGCGTGTGGTTCGCGCAATATCATCACAGTCGATATGGGTGGCACCAGTTTCGATATCAGTCTGAGTAAGGAGGGGAAGACGGATACCGCCAAAGACTTTGACTTCATCCGCTATCGTATCGGTATTCCCATGCTGCAAGTGGAAACCTTAGGTGCGGGTGGAGGAAGCATCGCTCACGTTAATGCCCTCGGGCTCCTACAGGTTGGGCCGGAGAGTGCCGGTGCACAACCCGGTCCGGCTGCCTATGGGCGCGGCGGGAAGCGGGCGACGGTGACCGATGCGCTGGTGGTGTTAGGGTATCTCAATCAGGAGACACTCCTGGGCGGACGACTGCAAATCGATGCCGAAGCCGCACGCCGAGTTGTGGGAGAGGGCGTAGCGGCTCCGCTGCAATTGAGTCTCGAACAAGCCGCACTGGGAATCTTTCACGTCGTCAACGCCAATATGGTCAGCGGTATTCGCCGGGTGTCGATTGAGAAAGGTTATGATCCCCGCGACTTCGTCTTGGTTGTCGGTGGCGGTGCCGGTCCTGCCCATGCTGGGATGTTGGCGAGCGAGCTGGGGATTCGGCGCATTCTGGTTCCTAAAGTTGCTTCTGCCTTCTGCGCCTTTGGTGAAATTATCTCGGACATGAAACATAACTATCTGTCATCGTATACAAGTCGTCTCGATCGGGTTGAGTGTGAGCGGCTGAACGCTGTCTTCGGCGAGATAGAAGCGCGTGGGCGACAGGAACTGGCTGAGACAGGAATCTCGACTGCGCAGATGCTCACCCTGCGCTCGCTCGAAATGCGCTACGTCGATCAGATCCATGAGTGTCAGGTGGATATTGCGCCGACAACACTCACTCCCGAGAATATGGTGCAGATAGCTGAGGCGTTTCATCGTCGACATGAAGAGCTGTTCACCTATTGTGAACGTGACAACATGGTCGAAATTATCAATCTGGGAACGACGGTCGTTGGTCGTGTCGAGCGTCCGCAACTGCCGACTCTGGCCCGCGGCACGGGCGATGTGCGCTGTGCGCGGAGCGGCGAACGTCGGGCCTTCTTTGCCGAAGCCGGTGGGTTTGTGGCGACGCCCGTTTTTGACGGCGCGAAACTACTAGTGAGTGACAGTATCCATGGCCCGGCGATTATCGAAGAAGAAACTACCACACTTGTGGTCTTTCCTGGCTGGGAGGCTGAGCTCACCGACCCCGGCATGTACAGCATGGTCTTCCGCGGGTAGCACACCAAGATCGTAGAGGCACGGCATGCCGTGCCTCTATATTTTGGGGAATGACGAGCTGCTAAAAACGTCCGTCCGAGAAAAATCTCGGGAGCGGCACTCGACACCCATTTATAGTGCACGCCCTGCTCGCTGCCCGCTTCTTCCACTCGTCATTTGCCAGATTTGGTTACTTGTACGTTTCACTATACAGTGTTGCTACCTCGATGAACCAAGAAAGTGTGGGGGAGAAAAAGTTCCGGTTGGAGGGAAAATTTGGGACCTCTACGGTATAAAATAGACTCATTACGAGAGTCCAGCCCGAGGTGGTGCCGGGCTGCGGACCTCGTCAATACGATCAGAGTGGCTTCCGTATTGGTCCTCAGAGTTAAGCGCCTGAAAAAGGCAAACCGCGCGAAAGAGCGGGACGCAAAACTACTGGCCTAAACCCGGGGAACTGTTCGGGTACGGTCGCAGAGTTACCAGGCGAACATCGGTCCTCCTCGGAGTTCCGTGCTCGCTCACAAATGCTGGGGAGGAAACATGTCTTCTATCCTGCTGCAACCTCGTCATCTCATTGTTATCGTCTGTCTTGGTGCCAGTGTCCTTTTTTCTCCGCGAACCATATGGGCGGCGTCACAGTTATCGCTGTCATGGGTTGATAACTCGACGGATGAAGATGGCTTTAGCGTTGAGCGGAAGACCGGGGCGAGCGGAGCCTATACGCAAGTCACGACCACGACAGCCAACGTCACGTCATATCTCGATACGGACGTCAAGGATGGGACAACCTACTGTTACCGGGTGCAGTCGTTCAATAGCGGCGGAAGTTCTGCCTATTCGAACGAGGCCTGCGGCACTGTAACGCCTCCGCCGTCCTCTCCGCCTCCAGCCACCCAAACCTTCTCAGTGACGGTGTCCATCGTCGGACAAGGGGTAGTGTCGAGTAGTCCGGCGGGAATCTCCTGCGCGCCGACCTGCCAGGCGAATATGTCACAAGGAGTAACAACTACTCTTACGGCGAAGGCGGACGCGGGATGGCAATTCAGTAGCTGGAAAGGCGATTGTGCCGGGCAGGGAGCCGCCTGTACTCTCACGATCGATCAAACGAAGAATGTCACGGCGAACTTTTTCCACCCTGCGGGAACACCAGCGGCGGCGGCCCTCTCGAATCTCGGAACTTTTCGTAACGGCGTCTGGTTGATCGACAATGGCAATTACTACTGGGAAGGGTGCACGGTCGATACCTGTGTGACCTTTGGCTCGTCCGGAGACCAACCGGTGGTGGGTTACTGGGGAACTAGTACGCAGAGGCGTATCGGTGTGTTCCGCCAAGGAGCGTGGTATCTCGATAACGGCAACCTCCGCTTCGACGGCTGTAGCGGGGGCGATATCTGTGTGTCTCTCGGCGGCAGTGGTGATCAAGCGGTGGTCGGTGACATAAACGGCGACGGGAAGACCGAGCTCGGTGTGTTCAATAACGGTAAGTGGTATTTCGACACAGGTAACTATCGCTGGGACGGCTGCGGGACAGACATCTGTGCCAGGGGATTTGGTCTGTATGGTGACCAGGCGGTGATGGGCGATTGGGACGGCGATGGACGGGCTGAGATCGGCACCTTTAGAAATGGTGATTGGTTCCTCGATAATGGCAATCGTCGCTGGGATGGCTGTGGCGTCGATAAGTGCATCCGTGGTTTCGGACAGTCCGGTGATTATCCAGTGGTGGGAGACTGGAATGGCGATGGACGATCAAAAATCGGCGTATTCCGTCGTGGCGAATGGCACTTGGACAATGGTAACGGTGTGTGGGACAGCTGCGCCGTCGATAAGTGTGTGACAGGGATCGGTACTGCCGCAGACCTACCGATTTCCAAGGGGCCCTAAGCTATTGTATACAACGAGTGAGACAGTTGTGAGACAAACGATAGAAAGACGCTGGGCGAGTCGCGATGCGGCTAGGCGCAGGCTATCACCCCTCTTTCCCGAAGCTATTATTACTGTTGTCATATTTGCTGTGTTGTGTTCCTGGTCGCGGACTGACGCGTCAGTGATTGTGCCTATCAGTGAGACGGATCTGGTCAAACAGGCAGCGGTCATCGTTATCGGTCGAGTCACGGCCATCGAAGCGCAGCAGGATGACACGGGGACCGCGATATGGACTTATGTGACCATCGCCAGCGAGGAGGTATGGAAAGGAAGCCTTACGCAGCGCGAACTGATCATTAAGCAAGCAGGCGGTCAAACCGCGGGCGCGCGCGAGCAGATTGACGGCAGTCCGGAATTCACTCTTGGCGAAAGAGTGCTTCTCTTCCTCTCTCATAACCTGGACGGCTCGCCGCGGGTCGCACATCTCTCGCAAGGAAAATTTTCTCTATTTACCGAGCAAGACACCGGAAAAGCGTTCGCCTATCGTGACCCCTCTCCGCCGGGCGTACAAATTGTGCGTCCGCAGCGCGGCAGCCAGGACAAACAGGTAGTGAGCTCTTTGTCACACGAAGAGGCACTACTGGCGACGAACGGGTTTTTTGAGCTCGCGCCATTCAAGCGGCGAGTACATAGGACGACGGCGACCCAACCAACAGCAGCCGCAGTGGTATCCGCGAGTGCGTCACCTCACCCTAACCTTATGCTTGCCAGGGGAGAGGACCAATCACCAGCTGCGGTGGGATTGGCAAGTGCAACCGACACCACCCCAGCCGACAACGCGGTGACCAACAAAGAGGTACGTGCACAATTTACCTTGCTCACTTTTCCCGGGGCCCGTTGGTTCGAACCTGACAGCCAATTGCCGGTACAAGTCTACGAGAACGTGACCAATGCGCCGCCAGGAGCAGCGACGGCGATCCCGCAAGCAATACAAGCGTGGAATAGCGTTCCGGGCTTGAGCTTTCGCTACGAGTTCGGTGGGGCAACCGGGGCGCAAGGCTCCGTGCGTGACGGCATCAATACAATCTCATTTGACGACCCAGGCCATGAGATCGATCCCCCAGTCAATTGTAGTGGCGTGTTTGGTCTGAGCCGCGTATTCACTAGTGGTGAATCTCGACTGGTCGCTGGGACGTCGTATCGCCGTATTATCGAAGGGGATACCGTGTTCGCCGACGGGTGGAACGGGTGTCCGGTGTATGCAAATCCAACGTATTGGGCGGAGGTGATCACCCATGAACTCGGCCATGTGCTCGGCCTAGGGCACTCAACTGATCCAGCCGCGACCATGTACGCGGTTGCCCATAACGACGGACGTGGCGCTTCGCTGAAGCCGGACGACATCGCAGGAGTGCAAACCCTTTACCCCAGCAGCGTGACAGGAAATGTAACGACGTGCACAGCTTCGCTGTCTGTCACCGCCTCGTCGGTTGGTATAGGTGCCAGCACGCTGATTATTAATGTCACACCTTCTGCGAGCACGTGTAACTGGACCGCAATCAGTAACGTGGGGTGGATCACCGTTACGGCTGGGGCCAATGGTACAGGCGCTGGTAGCGTGACACTAGCGATTGCACCGACGCCACTCAATCAAGTGCGAACCGGAACCGTGACGATTGCGAGTAAGACCCTGACGGTGACCCAGGCCGCCAAACCACGACGAAAGCGGCGGACATAAGTTTCTATATTTTTCGTCGGGCTCGAGGGGCGTTCGTTGGCGGGCAACCCGCCCTACGTGGTTGCCTTTTGAAGGGGAGGCTTTTACCAAGAAAAGAGACGAGACGTCATTCCTCCGATGAAAGGCGGAGAGGTCCACGCCGCTGGCGTTGATTTCCTTGGCTGGGGGGATCTCGGAGAGATGCTTCTCCTTCTCGATATACAGTGCCAAATCTTTGAGCGGTCGTAGTTTGTAGTCGGGCTCAAACACATAATCCGGTACATTAAGTGTCGTGCCATTAGAGATAAAGCTGCCATCGGCGCGGACGTTGCCTTGCACATGGAGTTTTTCGAGTGGGCTGGTGCCGGAGTTACTGCCGACCGCTGGCGGCAGGGCGGACACCGAGTGAGGTAGCCAGTGTCCTCTTGTGTTCGCGCTCCAGTGTGGATCGCCTTGTCCGCGCTTACCAAGCCGGCACGCGCAGCTTCGATGATTGCCACGAGGGCGCCGCCCGGCAAGGACGGCGACGAGGGCTGAGGCCCTGGCTTAACCGCTCAGTGCTGGCCCTGCGCAAGCCTGCACTCCGGGTATTGGGCTGGGGTCGGACGCGCTGGAGCTGTGCCGCGGTAGCGCTAGAGTCACAGGTATGGCGGGGGAGTGCGGTATCAGCCGAGACCCTGCGCTCTTGGCTCCCTGAACTGAGGTAGGAAGGGAAGCGGGCATTGGCGATGGCCACGATAAGTGTCCCCGTCGCCCGCCAACGCAGCTGGCCCCTCGTGGGGGAGGTGAACCAGCAGCCGCCAGTAAATGGTCCGTGGCGCTACGCGCTCTCGGAGCTGTACTATTCGTCTGCAGTCCCGGCAGCCGTCGACGCCCTCAAGCCAGGGGCACCCTCACTGGCTGCTCTCTCACAACTAGCGGCTTGAGGGTACGAATGTTACACGGCCTGATTTAGATCAACTCTCAAGGACGCCCCTAGCGTGGGTATTACGGAGTCCGTCCGAGCTTAGCTCTGAAGAGCAGCACCGCCTCCTGACTCTTGTGCTGCAGCAAAAGCTGTAAGTCTGCTGTGATTGTCTTACTGCCCAAGCTCATCTACAAGATCGAGCAGACGCAAAGCGAGGCGGACTTTCTTTAGGGTCATCTCGCGCTGGGCGCGTGCCCGCAGGGCTTCGTCAATATCGATGGCGCGAAATCGCACCTTGCTTCCTGGCGACGCCTGAGCAACGCGATCCAGATCGCTCTTAATCGCTGTACCAATGGTAGTGTATCCACCGCCAGTAACAGCATCATTGAGCAGTAAAATCGCTTCGAGTCCACCGGGAATTTGGATCGAACCTACCGGATAACCAAGATCGACGACGTTCGATGGGTCTGCACCGGCGCCAAATGGTTGTTCACCAGGCTTGAACTGAAACGTAGGGCCTTTGAGGCGGTAACCAATACGGTCGGCCTCGGTAGATACTTCCCAGGTTGCTGCCAGAAAGTCGGTAAGGCTTTCATCAGTCACACGATAACTACACATGCCGACAATCACGCGCACGTCAATGTCTTTGCTTGGATGTGGCAGCAACGCGGGATCGAGATGGCGGCTTAACATCGCCGCATGAGATAGGGTACAGAGACCGAGCGGGAGTTCGTCGCCACTCTGCAGTTTCCGTCCGGCTAATCCACCAAAGCGTCCTAGCATGTAGGTCGAACGACTGCCAAGCAAAACCGGGACGTCGATGCCACCGGCGACACACAGGTAGGCACGTGCTCCGCGTTCGACGCTGCCAAGTAAAAGTCTATCACCTGGAGTGACTAAATGCGCTTGCCAGCGGGGCGCTGGTTGATCGTTGATGTAAAAGAGAAGATTCGCACCGGTCACGGCAACGACAGTTTCCTGCGTCACTGTGAGTGTGGGGCCGGTATAGGTGATTTCCAAGCCGGCGGCATTTTCGTCATTGCCAACTAGCAAGTTGCCGACCCGAAAAGAGAAGTTGTCCATTGCCCCTGACGGTGGCATGCCGATGTGGTACCAGCCGAAGCGCCCAAGGTCTTGCACCGTGGTGAGCAAGCCGGGCTCAATGACCTTAAGCATGATCGGCTTCTTCCTGGAGCCAGCGCAAATAATGGTCTGGACTCTGCAAATACTCACTCGGACGAAATCGCTGGTCGATAATACGATAGCGATAAGTTCCGGCTTCAACCTGCGCACGAATCGTGTTGTACTCATCCATATCGATGGGACGAAATTTCCAGCGGTCTCCAGCGTCGGCCAGAATGTAACGACCGCGTAAGTCGCGTAGATGCTCTTCTGGATCGTAGACTGGAACGGCGGACATGCCAATCATTTGATAACCACCAGGACCACGTACCGGATAAATGCATAGGAACACGCCGCCGTGCGCGACCGCTCGCTCCGGCGTATCGGTACGTGGACGAATATATTTGGGCGCTTGAATGGCGCGCTCAGGTGAGACCATGCGATAACACCAGGCGGTGCCTGGGACGAAGCCGACCATCGACACCCAGTACGGTGTGTCGCAATAGGCAGTAATGAATTCCTCTTTCGAGGAATAGCCGTTGATACGCATGAGATACTCGAGGTTCGACACTGAGGGGTCTTGATGTCGGTCGCCAAAGCGTTGCGCGCACTCGCGAGTCCACGGGTCATCGAACAATACGGGAATGTCGACCAAGCGGGAGCGCAGCGCATCGGCGTGGTGCACGGCTTGCTCGATATCTTGGAGTTCACGGATGAGCTGATTAGGATGAATGACCTCAGGGCGGAAATGCACGAGATATGACGCATTGGCTGGGCAGGTTTCAATAATTCCGGCGACGCCACGTCGCTTGATTTCCTGACAGACTGCCAAAATTTTGAAGTTGGTGGCTAAATCCATCGCCTCGTTAAAGATCACAAGGAGATATTCGTCACCACCGTAGTCATAACGTGTTTCAGGCATAAATTTCGATCCGTGTCGGATATTTGTGGCCGCCCGTCATTCCGGGCAAGGCCGCAGGCCGCGACCCGGAATCCAGGAATAAAGCCTGGATTCCCGCTGAAGCCTGTCCTGCCTGCGCCAGTGCCGCAGGCACAGGTGAGCCCCGTCGAAGGACGAGAATGACGCCTCCTCGGGCCACCCGTCAAAATCATTGAGATACAACACTAGGCACTTGCGCGTCGGCGCAACGGGAGCTGCGCGTCGTGTCCAGCATAGATAGCACTCCGCACTTCGATACCTTCACGTTGCAGTGCGGCATGCAAACCATCGAGCACTTCCGGCGCATTTACGACATCGCCATGTACACACACGCTGTCGCCTTCGACATCGATCACCGTTCCTGTCGTGCTCGTTGTTTTGCCGTCAAGGGCGAAACGTAATACGAGCTCGACGATTTCTTCAACACTTTCTGTGCCATAGGTCCGCTTGACGGTGATCGCACCTTTGTCGTCGTAACTGAGCCCTGGATAGAATTCCTTGATAACCCGAAAACCCATTTTTTCTGCCGTGGCAATCAAGGGAAAATGCGGCAGTGCAGGAAGATACAATGTCAAGTCTGGATCGATCGCTTGAAAGCCTTCGAGCACTGCACGCGCGTTGTCTTCGGAAAGAATCGACCACGAATAAAACGCGCCGTGCGGTTTTCCGGCTTGTAGTTTCAATCCATGCATTTCACAAAACGCTTTCAGCGCACCGGCTTGATAGACGACGTAGTTCGTCGCCTCCTGGAGGGTGATATTCATCAGTCGACGGCCAAAACCCGTCAGATCAGGAAACCCTGGATGCGCACCTATTGTGACGCCGTACTGTTTGGCCCATTCGACTGTGCGGCGCATCCATGTCGGATCACCTGCATGGAACCCGCACGCAATGTTCGCATGCGAGATGCGTTTCATGACTTCCTCTGGTCGTCCCAAAACAAAATTGCCGAATGATTCTCCCATGTCACTATTGAGATCGATCCACGTCCGACGCATGGTTTGCTCCTCGTTTCGCGTTCAGTGATCAGCTATCGGCTTTCAGCAAAAGAAGAATGAAGCTGACCGCTGATCGCTTATCTTGTGAAATGTGGCATCACTTCCTTCGCGAACAAGCGCATCGCGCGCAGCGTTTTCTGATGATCGGCACCAGGATAATGCATCCAGCAGATCAGATAATCCATCCCGAGTTCGCGTTGGTACCGTTCGATCTCACGAACGCAATGATCCGGGTTACCGATAATGAAGCGCTCGCGATGACTATCAAAGGTCACTGTCGCCGGGTTTTCGACCAGACGGCCTTGATCATCCCGCAATGGTCGCACGTTTGCCCATTTGCCGTACATGCCACCATGAATGTACATGATGCCGTCACGCGCCTCGTCTTCCGCCTGTTGCGTTGTTTCGGCAACGTAGACCTCACGAATCACCGGTGTGGCGGTTGCAGTTTTGTTGAAGCGCTGTAACTGTTGGTGATACCAACTGTAATGCGTCTTCAGTTCATTGATGTGATGTCGAGGAGAGGCAACCAAGGCCGAGCCCCATTGGGCTGCGCGTCGCACACCACCGCGGGTCGATGCGCCAACCCAGATCGGTGGATGCGGTTTCTGATGCGGTTTGGGCATCACTGAGAGATTTTCGACCTGATAATGCTGGCCAGAAAACGAGAAACTTTCAGTGGTCCAGCTCTTCACAAGGACCTCTAGCTCTTCCTCCATTCGACTCTCACGTCCGGTGCGTTGCTCCTGATACCCGGCATATTCTTCTGGACGATAGCCGGTCGCCACACCGAAAATGAATCGCCCATTGGCGATATTATCAAGTACTGCGACGTCTTCTGCAGTCTGCACTGGGCGATGGAGTGGGAGCAGGTACATGCTGGTGCCGATAATCAACCGTGAGGTACGTGCCGCCATCGCTGAGGCAGTGACTAGCAGAGACGGACACATGCCGTCTGCCATAAAATGATGCTCGACTAACCAAGCGGAATCAAACCCAATCTCTTCAGCAACGACTACTTGAGCGAGCATCTCGCGGTAGAGTTCAGCGTGACTTTTGCCCGAGCCGGGCGGAGATTGCATGGAAAACGGACCAAGGCCGAATTTCATGGTGTATCGTGTGCTCCTTTTCTCGTGGATGCACCGGGAATCGAGACGAATTGTCCTCTCGCCAGTGGCAGTTGTCAACGATACAGTAGACTAAACTGACCACACGAGATTCGTACAGTTATACACATGCCCCGAAATCCTGTAGCGTGCGCTATGCGCACGAAAAGAGCAACATCTTGGAAAGTCGTGCGTGCGGCGCACGCCACTTTGAGTGTAGCAAAGCTCCTCACAATCGGCTGACAATCGCGTGTACCGTCTCGACTACATAGGTGATTTCACTGCTGGTCATCCCCACCCACAATGGCAGGCGTAGTAAGCAGTCGCTCGCCCATTGGGTATGGACGAGATTGCCATAGGCTCGACCGTAGCGTTTTCCCGCCGGAGCTGAATGTAATGGTACGTAGTGGAATACCGCGTTCACTCCAGCGTCGTTTAGCCGAGCTAAAGCCGTGGCGCGTGTGGCAAGATCTGGCAATAACAAATAGTATAGATGACCGTTGTGCGAGCACTCCGACGGGATGATCGGACGTCGCATGTAGCCTTGTGCTTCGAGCGGTGCGAACGCGTCATGATAATGATGCCAAATCACGAGCCGCTGTTGGGTGATCATTTCCGCCTCTTCCAATTGGGCCCATAGGAAGGCTGCAGTGAGCTCGCTCGGTAGATAGGAGGACCCGACATCAACCCAGCTATATTTATCGACCTCGCCACGAAAGAACTGTTTGCGGTTAGTCCCCTTGTCACGGATGATTTCTGCGCGCGAGCCCCACTGTGCATCGTTCACCAGCAATGCACCGCCTTCGCCTGCCATCACATTTTTGGTTTCGTGAAAGCTGAGTGCACCTAAGGAGCTCAGACTGCCAAGCGCATGGCCTTTGTACGAGGAGAGGATTGCCTGTGCAGCATCCTCAATAACAAAAAGTTTGTATCTTTTGGCGATAGTCAGCAACGTATCCATCTCACAGCTTACCCCGGCGTAGTGAATCGCGACGATGGCTTTGGTGCGGCGAGTAATAGCTGCTTCGACCAACGTTTCATCGATACACAACGTATCCGGGCGAATATCGACAAAAACCGGTATCCCACCGCGCAGCACGAACGCGTTGGCTGCCGACACGAAAGTATACGACGGCATGATGATCTCATCGCCTGGGGCAATCTCGAGGAGCAGTGCCGCCATCTCCAATGCTGCGGTGCAGGAGTGGGTGAGGACTGCTTTGCGACAGCCGATCTGCGCCTCAAGCCAGGTGTGGCACCTTTGCGAGAATGGCCCATCACCCGACAGGTGCATGTTGTCAGCCGCCTGGCGAATGTACGTAAGCTCTTTTCCCGTTAGGCAGGGACGATTGAATGGGATGTGCAACGGCGTGGCGGTTTTCACTAGGGCTCAACCTCATCGCTATTCTTGGCAAAGAGCATCGCTCCTTGCTTCGGGAGGTACACGCCTTTGGCAACGGTATCTTTCATTAACACGGCTCCAGCGCCAATGAGGCACTGCTCTGCGATACGAACGGAATTGTGCAAGGTCGCGTTCACGCCAATAAAGGAATAACGACCAATCGTGCAATGCCCCGACACGACAACGTGTGAGCTAATAAAGCAGTGATCCTCGATCACCGAGTCATGACCGACATGGTTGCCGCTCCACAACGTGACATTGTTCCCGATGGTCACAAACGGTTGGATCGTATTGTCTTCGAGAATGAAACAGTTCTCGCCGATCGGCCGTTGTGTGAGAACCGTGGCGCGACTACTCACGTAGCTCGGGCAGGTGTAGCCCAGCGCTTTCGCTGCTTCGTATTTGGCCGCGCGGACCCGATTCATCTTGGTGTAACTCAGGGCAATAAACAGTTCGTGCGTTGTCGGTGGGTACAGGTGCGGGACTTCATCAAGGGTCACCAGCGGAAGGCCGAGAAAATCTGTCGTCGTCCGATATTCGGGATCGACGCAGAATGCGACTACCTCATGCGAGGTGTCATGAGTGAAATAAAAGTGCGCTAAGCGAGCGATGTCTCCCGCACCAAAGAGGACAAGTTGCGCCACACCCCATCTCCTTCTCGCCTGACTACGACTGTGAATTCATAGAGCCCATAATCATGTAAGATTGCCACCCACCGTGAAAAGCGCTGCCGACAGTAAGTAAACAACGCTTCTGGATCAGCATAATACAGATCCGAACGCATGTATTGTGCATCTGCATACTTTGTTAAGACGTTGAATGCAAACCCACGCATGCTGCTCTCAGCGAGCTGATCAATCACTGCAAGCATATACTCGTGCCACTCAGCATACGGCGTGGTCAGCTTCACATTAAAGATTCCACTTGCGACCGAGTAGTCGGCTGGAGGAAATGCTGACGATGAGAGCACGAAATGGCACTGCGGTGTTTGCTTATGCCGCGCTCGTGCCTGAGCAATCATCTCCGCCGAGAGGTCGATACCGAGATAAGAAAACGAATACTGGAACGTTTGCAAGTAATCGGCGAGTGCACCGTAGCCGCAGCCGACATCGTTGATGGAAAAAGGGTGCGTGGGATCATCAACAACGCGCAATAATTGCTGAAAGCGTAGATGTTGCGATTCGTGGGAGTTCCAGTCGACTCCGTGTGCTGTCGCACCATATTCGCGCACTCGCGCGGTGTAGTACGCTTCAGTCTGCTGGAGAATCGCTGTCCAGTCGTTCGCCATGCTACGCTCTCACTGTGATGGTAGTTGGGCTGTTGCGAGGTGTGAGGCCGGTGTCCGCCGAGCGAAACGACCTCATGTAGCAGGTTGCGTGTGGTCCTTCGTTAAGCAGCAAATCGATAATGCTCACTGCATGTTCAAAGGGAGGGAACAATTGGTGATACTCTGGGTAATCTTCATACTCCATCCACTCCACGGCGATGCCGGCTCTGATAAATAAAGTTTCGTCGAGATAGGCCTTTGCGGCTGGTCCCGAAAGGTACACGTACGCACCAGCTTGCTGACAAATTGCTACCAATCGCTCGGTCTTGCCCGGCGGAAGTTCATACTGGCTTGACCAAGTAAGTTTGGTAGTGATGCCGAGCACTTCACACAGCGCAGACAAGAACTGATAATTGATCTGACTAAGGAAGGTGGCATGGTTCCCGAGGTACAGGTCAGCTAACCACTCCTTATACCTTGGGAAATAAGGCGCACGGGCATAGAACGCCTGGATAGACTGCCAGTGATGCCCCCGCCACTGCTGGTCGCTGACCTGGGTGTCCTTAATTTTCTGATGATAGCGCCCTTTTACTTGCACAGGGATTGTCAGCCACATACAGCCGTGCGGGGTTTTAATTTGGTTGCGGTTACGCCAGTCACGCCGGGTGTACTGCACATCATCGAACAACACACATTCGTCGACGCTATGGATCAAATCGAAGTAGCCCTTCCACGGGATGTAGTTCGACTGCACGATAGCGATGCGTTTAGATGACATTGACGGAGAAGATACTGGAAAGACGAGTCGCCGCAAAGGTGGGCTACCTCAATACTGTTCGGTATTGGCTGTGCAAGTATTATTGTCGAATGGCAGATGCGGATTGCCGATTAGCGAGGGAATCGCTAGGACTGTCGCCCTCCCCAGTCCTCAATCTACAATGTGTTTCTTGACCCACAGGCCACGAGCACGATAACGTCAGTGTCGTCGCAAGACTCAGCAGAAGGGAGCAGGTAATGAAGTTTGGCTTGATGTATGAAATCGGCATGCCGAAGCCGTGGTATGAAGGGCAAGAACAAGAAAAGTATTGGCAAGTGATGGCGCAAATTCAGTTCGCCGAGGAAATGGGATTCGATTACACCTGGGCAGTCGAGCATCATTGCCTCGAAGAATTCTCGCATTGCTCAGCGCCGGAAATTCTCTTTGCCGCCGCAAGTCAGCGGACCAGCACCATGCGCTTTGGTCATGGTGCGGTGTTGCTGCCACAGCCCTACAACCATCCTATCCGCGTAGCCGAACGGATTGGTGCGCTAGATATTCTCAGCAACGGACGGCTCGATGTCGGGTTTGCACGTTCGACCACGCTGACCGAGATGGGTGCATTCGGTATCGATCCCAACGATACCCGTCCGATGATGGACGACGCCATTCACATCATTCCGCAATTAATGATGACTGAGCGCTTCCCTGGCTACAAGGGTGAGTATTTCACTATCGGTGAGAATCGGAATGTCGTGCCGAAACCGGTACAAAAACCGCACCCGCCATTATGGATGGCGTGCTCGTCGCCGGCGAGTTTTGATCTCGCGGCAAACTACGGCGTCGGGGTTCTCAATTTCAATGTTGCCCAAGCCCGGACTTTAACCGAGCGTGTACAGAACTATCGTAAGGGGATTCAGCATCCGAGTGACCTGGTGAGTTCGGTAGTCAATAATCAGATTGCGCTGTTCATGATGCTCCTGTGCGGCGAGAAGAATGACGAGACCATCGAGATGGCAGGGGAGGGGATGCATTGGTATATGTCGCTGCTGCGTGGCCAAGCTCCGTACTGGCAACGGTTGCATGAGCAGAATCGTGCAGAGGTGTTCTCTCAAGTAGAGAGTTACAAATATGCTGCGGTGCGGGCGCCAGAGGCATTCTTCTTTGGCACCAAAGACGACGAGAAGATCGCAGCCGATGAGTTGGCCCCAAAACGTTTAGTCGAAAAAGGACTCTTGGCCGCGGGGAATCCTGATTCGTGTATTCGAGTGCTTGAGACCTTTGAAGCGCTGGGGATGGATCTGGTCTTGTGTTACATGGAGATGGGACGCGTGCCGCACACCAAAACAATGGAGTCCATCAAACTGATGGGCAAGTATGTCATTCCGTACTTTAAGGGGAAGACAAACTGGTATGGTCAGCAGCAGGTTGGGGTGGCAGCTCGATAGCAAACGAAAAGGAGAACCCAGTGGCAGACAACATCGTCGATCAAGGCGCGGTGTGGTGGCCGGCAGGGCTTCCCGCGCAGGAGACGGTACGTATTGTGTTCAACGTCGCTTTGCCAAATCGACCAACGCAAGTAACGTGTGTTGATTACGATTCCCGTACACCCCTAGATACTGAACTGGTTGATGTTGAACGCAGTGGTACGCGAGATTGGGCGCGATATACGGCTGCAACACTGCGATTCGTGAAGCCTAAGCAGCGAGGGAAATCATTTCGCTGGCGGGCAATAGAATAAGGGGTAAGGTTCAAAGTCTAAAGTCCAAAGTTTATAGCGTCTGGCAGCAATTTTCTCGTTGATTGCCCTACTGCAAATGGTCCCATCATAGTATACAAGGGTGCCGTCGTGAAGCGGTGCCCTTTTTTATTTGCACTCTCAGGAGGTGAGTATGGCTGATGCAGCTACGCTGACGAGCGAAGTGGAGTCGTTTTATCGTGCGTTTATTGATGGCTTCAATCGCGAGGATACTGACATGTATCTCCGCTCGTTCTGTTACCCTAATGGCATACTGAGCGGTGAACGTGGACTAATGATCAACGCGAAAGAATCAGATCAGCAGCGATTCTATCAAGAAGTGATGTCGTCGATTCAAAGCCGTGGCTGGGATCATACTAGTGTGACCCAACTGCAAGCCTGGCCGATTGCTGAGAACATGGCATTCCTGCTTGCTGACATCTCGCGTTACCAGAAAGACAATTCAGTGCTGGAAAGCGGACGCTATTTGTACACCGTACGTAAAGATGGCGGAGCGTGGAAGGTCCTGACGTTGACAGAAGTAAAGCTGCCGTTCGGTGGACCTTCAACATCGCAAGACCGTGCGGTTGAAGCCAAACCGATAGTTGGTGAGATCGAAGGTTTTTATCGCGACTACATCAACGGCTTCAATGTAGAAAACCAGGCGGCATTTATCCGTTCATATGCCCATCCGCATGCCTTTCTGCTTGGCGAACAGGGTATGGTCGTAACGCCGACGGTCGCTGATCACGAACGTGCCTATCAACACGTTATGACCGATTTGCACAAACGCGGTTGGGGTCGGTCGGTGACGGATCAGTTGCAAATCTGGCCGTTGACCAAGGAAACCGCGTTGATCGTGGCTGATGTGACCCGTTACCAGAAAGACCAATCGGTCTTAGAGAAGCTACGTGCCTCGTACACGCTGCAGAAAGATAACGGCACTTGGAAAATTCTCACTGTCACCGAAGTCAAGCAGCCATTTTCAGGGCCTGGAGAAAAGCGGCCGTAGGACAAGGGTAGTGGATTCTTTCTCTTAGTTTTGTACCGAGAAAAGAAGTCTTCACAGCAAAACCGATCGGCCTATAACACGGTAAATATCGATGGTAGCAGTTATGTTTTTTAGGCGTTGGCGTCCAATCTTTTCTAGGCGATAGCCGTCCCCAAGGCGTTGTACCATCCCAGGGCCAACGAGAATGTGTCCGGCCCTGGCAACGCCTGCCAACCGTGCCGCAAGATTCGTCACTGGACCATTGGCTGTAAAAGTCCACCGGGCGCCGTGTACGCCCTCAAAGCGAGTCGAACCGACTAATGCGATCCCTGAGTTCAGGCCCATATGAATGGCAAGAGGATGCTCATTATTGTCCTGATTAAGCGTCTCGGTAATGGCTAGTAAGTCGAGAGCTGTATCAATCGCTTTGGCGGCATGGGGGTGTCCGTCCGCGCCCTCAAAAATGGTCATGAAACCATCACCGGCAGTCATATTTATGTCACCGCCAGCTTCATAGATACGATCGAGGAAGGCCGAAAAATAGCGTTCGACCAGCGTATCGAGCACCTTTGGAGGCAGTTGCTCACTCAAGCAAGTGTAACCGCTGATATCAACGAAGAGAACCGAGATATCCTGCTCTTGCTTCTCAGTTAGTACCGCCTCGGGATGAGTCGCGACCCTGTGTTTGATCGCCTCGGGCACAAACTTAGCGAAGTGATTGTTGATCCGGCGTAGCTCGCCTATTTTGCGGTCCACCGTGTGCTTCAACCTCAACGTGGTCTGCAGACGAGCGGCCAGTTCCCGTTCGTTGACCGGTTTAGTAAGAAAATCGTCAGCTCCAGCTTCGATCCCTTTGATACGATCCTCAATCCCATCCAAGGCTGTCATAATCACAATCGGAATCAGCCGCGTCTCTTCATTACCCTTCAAGATACGACAGACGGTGAATCCATCCACGATCGGCATCATCACATCCAGAAGGATTACGTCCGGGGCTGCGGCCGCTACCTTCTCCAAGGCTTCTTGTCCATCGGCTGCGCTAATCGTCACGTAGCCGAGGTCTTCTAGTTCCTGCTGTAGATAATCCACATTGAGTGGTTCGTCATCTACGATCAGGACTTTGGACTGTTCGAGCATCGCCTTCTCCTTTTTGTCGGTGTTACGCGGCATCGCGCCGGTCCGTTGAAGCGGCTCTTGTTTCTGCTACGGGTTCAATCTTCTGCGACAGGTAATGGCGGAGCGCTATGAAAGCGATTATCCCCCCAGACAGCCATACCAAGCCGACTAACCCGACGAGCAGCAGTGATAGATCGTTCGTGAAGTCAAGGACGGCGGAAGCGAGTCCTAGTTGTGGAATGAAATACCCCATAATGAATCACCCCCTTTCTGCAAGGCTGCGCTGAAGTAGCTGGTTAGCGTATAGAGCTAATCGTCCAGCGAATTACGTCTATCAATTAGGCGTAATAAACTATGGAACAAAGTGTTCATTCCATCTGAACGAGAGTAGGAAGGATATGAGACCGTCCTCCCTCTCTGGCGGAAGGCAGGTGGGGTAGGTTATTCCTTGCGGAGATCGCGATTGAATTCCACATCTTCCACGACCAGAATTTTCTTCATGACTTTGTCTCCGCGGGACTCTCGACGACTGGCGCGGCCGGATCGGTTGTAGTCGCCGTCGTCAGAGCCTCACAAGAAGGCGCGACAGCAACAGGCGTGGTCAGCCGGACAGCGTCATAGTACAGCGGAACGGTGAGGGTGAAAGTAGAGCCCACCCCAACCGTACTTTGTATCGTGATGTCTCCGCCCAACAGTTGGGCGAAGTGGCGGCTGATCGAGAGTCCCAAACCCGTGCCGCTGTACTGCCGAGTGGTGCTGTTGTCTACCTGGTGAAATTCTTCAAAGACCAGCGCTAACTGATCCGCGGGGATGCCGATGCCGGTGTCCGCAACGGAAATGACGACATGTCCGTCTTGGCGTCGAGCACTGACTGTGATGGTCCCCACTTCGGTAAATTTGATCGCATTGCTCAGAAGATTCATGAGGATCTGTTTCAGCTTGTCCTGGTCTGTACAAAGCTCGGGCATGCCACTCTCTAGTTCTTTCACCAGCCGGAGCCGCTCGCTTTTAACCAACGGCTCGACCGTGCGCAGGCAAAGATCAATCAACGGTTCCAACTCGAAGCGCACTGCATGAACCTCCATCCGCCCGGCTTCGACCTTGGAGAGATCAAGGATATCGTTGATCAGCGTCAGGAGGTGTTCGGCACTGATAAGAACTTTCCCCAAGTTTTCGTGCTCGCGCTTCGGCAGTGTATCCTGAGAGCGCCGCATGACCAGGCGGGTGAAGCCGATGATAGCATTCATGGGCGTGCGCAGTTCATGGGACATTCTGGCCAGGAATTCCGACTTATGACGCGAAGCCACCTCCAGTTGTCGATTCACTTCTTGTAACTCCTGGGTGCGTTCTGCTACGCGCTGCTCGAGTTTGTGCGTGAGCTGCGTCACCGTATACAGCAGGTCCCATACCGTGAGGATGGGGTGGGAGGCGAGCAGAGCCGGCAGCAACACCACACTTCCTGCCAGAGTAACAACTATAGCGGTCGTAGAGAGAAGGCCAAACTCTTGGATGGGTGCAAAGGTGGAGAGGCTGAAGACCAGAAAGCCTAGGAAGAGGCTTGAAGAAACGTAGAGGCTAGGCTTGCCCACCGTGGTGAGTGTCTGCAACAGAGCTTGTTCCTGCTCGGCGCCGGTTCGCCGCGCGAGGCTCAGCCGCGTCATGAAATGAACGGTATGATCGACGACGATTCCCAGGGCGGTCGCGATGATGACGCTGGCGCCGAGATTAAACACAGCCTCCGAGACTCCCATGAAGCCCAAGAAAACCCAGGCCGAGAAGAGAAAAGGGCTTATGGCGATGATCCCAATACGGACAGAAAGGAAGACGGCCGACATGATGATGAAGATGATGAAGGCAGTAATAGCAAGGCTCTGGGTTTGTCCATCGATGACATCGTTCGTAGCGTGGACGAGAAGGATAAGGTTTCCAGTAGGATAGACTTGCAGCTCAGGGCGAAAATGCTGCCGAGCAAACACCTGGATCTTTTCCACCGTGGCGGCAATATCGCGGGGGTCGGAGAGGGAGGTGGTGACTATAATGTTTGAGCGCGAGTAATCCGGGTGGTTGACGAAGCTGAAGCTGTTACGGGAATCCCCAGAAACGAGTTGCATGACCGCCTCTAATTGAGAGGGATTCTCCCAGAAGGTCTTGACCTGCGGCTGTAGAGCTGAGCCCTTCCATGCTTCAGAGGAGATGGCTTGGAGGCGTTTATCCAGCGTCTCACAGTAATCGACGAAGGAGATAGTCTTTTCTACTCCAGGGAGGGAATTGATGTAGAGTTGGAAGTCTTTGAGCCTCCACAAGGTGTCCCATTTCTTCATAACGCCTTTTTCTTCGCTATCGATCACTACGTAAAAGACCCTGCTGCCAGCAAGATGGCGGTTAATAACCTCGGTGGCCTGGCGGATTGCATTATCGTCACGAAAGAAAGACTGGAAGTTTGCATCTACGCGGAGAAAGGAAATCTGCCACAGCGACAGGGCGGTCATAAAAAGCACGACGCCGAGAATACTGCGGCGGTACTGAATGGCTATCTGTCCTAGCCTCTGCAGCGCAGCGCTTACTGCCGGTGAGAAGATTTCCTTTTGCCTGACCGGCAGACGCAAAAGCGCGAGCAGGGCCGGTATCAGGGTCACTGAAAGAAAGGACGCAATGATCACGCCTGTAGCGGAGTACAAGCCTAGTTTCCTGAGACCGACAATACGAGTGAGACCAGGCTCGGTATCATGCAGGCATAGGGAGAGGAGACCAAGGACGGTGATCAGGGCAGTAATGAAGATCGGCGGACTCGTTCTTCGTAGGGTATCCAGCAATACCTCGCTTATCGAACGACTGGACCGGGCCGATTCGTAGTACTCGGCCACTACGCGGAGTGCATAGGTTGCACCTAATACCAGCAAGAGGGAAGACAAGGCGATAGTGCTCAGGCCCAGATGACTAACTGTGAGCATGAAGATCCCTACGTGTCGGTCATACGTATAAAATTCGCTCTCCTCCAGACCCAGATGGCTGCCTGTAAGCACGATGATCCCCAGGGTCCAGATTAAGCTGATGATCGCCGTCAGCATGGGCAGCACCACGCCACGCATGGAGCGAACCCAGAGATACAACACAGCCAAGATCAACACGAAGGTCAGGGGCAAAAGGGAGGTTAGGTCCTTCTGCACGGCCTTGGCAGCGGTGGCCTTCAAGTGGGACATACTGACGTAGTAGAGCTTTTCCGGCCCGTTCTCTTTGTCCACCAACGCTTGGATCTTCTCGTCCAAACCCCGGCGTAAGAACTCTTCATCAGTAATGCTGTCCGGGAAAACAATGTAGATAGCGGCGGCGCGGCCGTCCTCGGAAACCAGGAGTTTGGTATACAGCGGTTGATCGGCCAGTTTGTCTTTGAGCGCTACTGCACCTTCCGCTGTCTCCGGGATTTCCGGGATAAAAAGGTCTGACGGCTCCCCCGACAGAACACCGAGATCATTCGCGTTGGTGAGGCTGTAGACCTTACTCACCTCGGGGATTTTGCGAAACTCTTCCGTGAGGTGTTTGATCTTGTGCAGTGTGTAGGGGGTATAGATGGCGTCGGCAATGATCCCGATCACCGCAACGTTGTCGCTACCAAAAAGTCGGCGGGTCTTATCGTAGTATTGCTGCTCTGGGTCATCTGGCGAGAGCAGGCTCTCTACCGAGCTGTTCACGTGGATATGCTGGGCATGGGAGGCAAAGAAGCTGGTGAGTAGGACGATGAAGAGCAGAACACTCTTCGGTCTGTGAACGATTAAATGATAGACACGTTCCATAACCCTATAGGCGTACCGACAGACAGAACAAACTATTCCAGTCGATTTTACCTTGTTGGGTCTTCTCCCAGCAGTTGCGTCAGTTTCTCAAACAGCAAATCTTCATCGAGCGGTTTACTCAGGTAATCATCGCAGCCACACGCTCGGGCCTTCTCTGCGTCTCCACTCATCGCGTGGGCTGTCAAGGCAATGATGGGAATAGTGCGCAATGCCTGGTTAGCTTTGATCCGGCGAGTCGCTTCCCAGCCATCGATCACTGGCAGTGAGAGATCCATCAAGATGAGATCGGGTTGTTCACGTTCAGCCAGCGCGATTCCCGCCGCTCCGTCAGGCGCGGTGATGACTTCGTAGCTGTCCTCTAAGAGTTGTACGAGGAGGTCCCGATTCAGTTCTACGTCTTCAACAATGAGTATTTTTTTCATGACTTTGCCTTTGCGGGCTTTTCGATGGCTGGTGCGACCGCAGCGGTTTCAGTTTCCGCCGTCAGCGCCTCATGAAAGGGCGTTGCAGCAACAGGCGTGGTCAGCCGGGTAGCGTCATAGTGCAGCGGAATGGTAACTGTGAAAGTCGAGCCCACCCCGACCGTGCTTTGGATCGTGATATCTCCGCCCAACAGTTGGGCGAAGTGGCGACTGATCGAGAGCCCCAAACCCGTGCCGCTGTACTGCCGAGTGGCGCTGCTGTCCACCTGGTGAAATTCTTCAAAGACCAGCATTAAATGCTCTGTGGGGATACCAATGCCGGTATCTGCAACAGAGAGTATGACTTCCCCCTCTCGGCAGCGAGCCGTGATTGTGATCGTCCCGGCTTCGGTAAACTTGATCGCATTGCTTAGGAGATTCATGAGGATCTGTTTCAGCTTGTCCTGGTCTGTACAAAGCTCGGGCAGGCTGCCCTCCAGCTCCTTCACCAGCCGGAGCCGTTCGCTCCTGACCAGCGGCTCGATCGTGCGCAGGCAAAGATCGATCAACGGCTCCAACTCGAAGCGCACTGCATGAACCTCCATCCGCCCGGCTTCGACCTTGGAGAGATCAAGGATATCGTTGATCAGCGTCAGGAGGTGTTCGGCGCTGATGAGGACTTTGCCCAGGTTCTCATGGTCGCGCTTCGGCAGCATATCCTGAGAGCGTCGCATGACCAGGCGGGTGAAGCCGATGATAGCATTCATGGGCGTGCGCAGTTCATGGGACATTCTGGCCAGGAATTCCGATTTGTGGCGGGACGCGGCTTCCAATTGCCGGTTGACCTCTTGCAGCTCTTGGGTTCGTTCCGCCACGCGCTGTTCGAGTTTCTGCGTAAGCTGGGGATTCGTATACCAGAGGTCCTGACACGCTTGCAGATCGTGCAGAAAGTCCTCCATACGCAGGTAGCGACGGTCACGGGACTTGGCGATAGCCTTGGTCACCAGCGCAACAAAGCCTGGCGGTGTAGGTTGAGCAAAAGACGGCGCGTTCTCCTCAGGGTCGTATAGTACCTTGCCGATCACTGCATGCTCTTCCAGGTCCGCAAAGAGGTGCGCTCCAGTGTAGGCCTCGTACATCATCATACCCAAGGCGTAGATGTCGACACTGCCGCTCAGTGGCTCGTGGCGCATCTGCTCCGGCGAACAGTACTTCAGCGTGCCTACCACCACCCCAGACCGGGTCATCTCACTCTCATCCAACTCTTTCAGTTCCTTAGCAATGCCAAAATCCATCACCACCACGCGCCCTGAACCGTCTTCAATCATGATATTGGCTGGCTTGATGTCACGATGAATAACTGGGGGCGTGTGGTTGTGGGCGTAGGCAAGGGCCTTGCCGACCTGGTGCGCCATTTCCAAGACGTCGGGGAGGGGCAGTGATCCCTTTTCTTGCAAGTACTGCCGCAGGGTCTTCCCCTGAATGTACTCCATCACAAAGTAATAGAGGTTCATTTCCTCATCACGCTCGATATCCATCCCGCGGACGATGTTCGGATGCCTGAGCCGGGCCATAATTCGTGCTTCCCGATAGAAGCGATTCACCATGTCCTGGTTTTCCATCAAGTACGCAGGCAGCACTTTAATCGCCAGAATCGTGTCTAATAGGATGTGGCGTACTTGGTACACTAATCCCATGCCTGCGTGACCGAGCTGGCCAATCACCTCATATTTGCGAGAAATCACCATAGCCATAGGCGCGTTCCATAACCTTATGGGCGTAACACCAGACGGAACGAATTGTTCATTCCGGCTGAACACCAAGCTTTCAGCTCTCAGCAGTCAGCCAAAAGCTGAACGTTGACCGCTGAATGCTTACAATCACAACTTCCAGGTGCTGGGGAGGGCCATATCAGGAGTATAAGAACAGAACGTCCCGGTATTGATGGTACGGGTCAGATGAAGGCTCAGTACGGGGTGATGGGTAGAAAGCCGTTGCAGGGCGGCTTTAATGGCTCGCGTCACGTTCACTCGCGCCCGTTCCGCGGCAGATGCGGCTCTACGGTCACGTCCGCCGAGCCCTACTCCGCTCACAATTTCCTCAGTCAGAAAGTCGATTTCTTGTCGGACCCGTGCAGCGTGCTCCGCGTCGCGACTAGCTTGGGCTTCTGCTAGTTCTTCTCGCAATTCCTCTAGCCGCCGCTTGTACGCTGCCTTGGCTTGAGCATCCAGAATCTCTCCGGCATCACCAAGCCTAGACACGTACAGGCCTGCCTCCGCTAATGTGGTTGGGTTTTTTCCCTCGGCAGTGACATGTTCTACTGGGCCTTCCCCCAAGGCTACCAGCTCAAGCACGTGGATCTGCCTATGTGGGGAACCGAGTAGGGAGGCAAGGTAACGCAGCCCGAGGGTATCCCTAACGCGGCAGACTTTCCCCTGATAGGCGATGGTCCAGTACTCGCCTTCGCAATGGAAGACTTCGTCTGGTATTTCTCCTTCTGCCTGTCCGCTATCTTCGGTTTTCTGCCCGCTCAATCTTCGATCCACAAGGTGTTTCATTTTGATCGTCGTCTGGATACGCGCGATCAGTTCGCGTCGATCAACTGGCTTGCTGAGAAAATCGTCGGCCCCAGCCTCAATGCCTTTGATGCGATCTTCTATCTCCCGTAGGACGGTCATGATGATAATCGGGATCAGCTGGGTTGCTTCATTCTCTTTCAGGAGACGGCAGGCGGTGAACCCGTCCATGACCGGCATCATGACATCAAGAAGGATCAGATCTGGGGCTTCGGCAGCTGCCTTCTCTAGGGCCTCCTGTCCGTTGGTGGCGCTGATTGTTGTGTAGCCGAGGTCTTCCAGCTCTTGCTGCAAATAGTCCACGTTAAACGGCTCGTCATCGACGATGAGAATCTTAGCAAGCGAAAGCATATCGTTCCTTAGCCTGTCGTAGAGAGGGCAGCTTGTCAACGCAGTCGTGGGAATCAGGAGCGAACACATGAAGCAGCGAGAAATTCAGTAATCAAATTTTTTCGCTCTCCCATAATCGTGCAAGTCCGCGATGGACAAATTTTTCGCTATTTGCTTTAAGGATCAGGCTTTGCGTTTCTATGAAAGGAGATTTCCTTATGCTACCCGTTGGCTACTTACCTTGCACTCAAGACCCGCCCGCGGGCGCAAATATGACGCGGGTGTTAGATGAGATTGTCGCCGAAGCTCAAGCGGTAGAAGCGAGTGGTTGGGATGGTTGCTTTATTACCGAGCATCATCAACAAGCGGATGGCTATCTTCCTAACCCGCTGTTAGTCGCCGGGTTAGTGGGAATGAAAACGCAGCGTATCAAGATTGGTACCTGTGTACTGCTGCTGCCGTTGCATCATCCTGTGCATGTTGCCGAAGACTGTGCTGTCATCGACCTTGCCACCAAAGGTCGGCTGGTGCTGAGTGTCGGAGTGGGTTACCAACCACACGACTTCGACGCGTTTGAGGTGCCAGTGGCTGAGCGGGCTACGCGCACTGAAGAGGCGATGGAAATCATGCGCCAATCGTGGGCCGGCAAACGCTTTTCTTATGAGGGAAAACATTTTCATTACAAAGATACGTTGATCACACCGACTCCGTTCCAAAAACCTGGGCCACCGATTTGGATGGCGTCGTGGACTCCGCCGGGCTTGCGTCGGGCAGCGAAGATGGCGGATGGTTGGATTGCCGATCCTGTACAGTCTCTACCTGTGATCAAAGATTACGCAACCCGTTATCGCACCGCTTGTGAGAAAGCAGGCCGTAAGCCATACATTTGTCTGATGCGGGATGCGGTGGTGGCCAACAGCATGAAAGAAGCAGAAGCCGAAAGTGATCCCACCATGTACACCCATCGCTTCTACTTCCAGTACGGAGCTTATGTTCCAGACGAACATTTGAAGGATGTGAAACGACCAGAAGACCTCTCGTTTAGCAAATGCGCCAAAGAACGGTTGATCGTTGGTTCACCGGAAGACTGCTTGCAGCAACTGCAGATGTGGAAAGAAGCCATTCATCCTGATTATGTGATCATCCGCTTCCGTCAGCCAGGCGGCCCGTCGCATCAGAAGACACTTGAGGCTATTCGTCAGTTTGGCGAAAAAGTGATTCTGAGGCTCTGACGTGAAACGTAATGGGTGTTGCGTGATAAGGAGGAAAAGATCAATTGCTTTTTCACGTAACGCGTTCTACGCGACACGTGTCGCACGTTACATTTCCTGGTTTCTTGGAGTATAACATTATGGAAATCCCACTCACCCGTCATCTCGCGTCGTTTTGTCACAATCTGCGCTATGACCACCTTCCCGCGGAAGCCGTCGACCGCACCAAATATTTTTTCCTCGACTATCTTGGAGTAGCAGTACGTGGCTCGTTGAGTGACTCTAGCCAGCCGCTGTATCATCTCATTGCGGATCTCGGAGGGAGCGGAACTGCGACGATTCTTGGACGTTCTCAGAGAGCAGCGTTTACCTATGCGGCGTTAGCCAACGGCACCTCGGCCCATAGCATTGAGCTGGATGATACTCATCAAGGTGGATCGATTCATCTCGGCGTATCGGTATTCTCGACGGCCTTGGCGGTGGCAGAGCACGTTGGTGCGAACGGCAAAGACTTGATTGCGGCTTCGGTCGCCGGTTTTGAAGTTGCCGCACGGTTGGCAATGGCCCTGCGACCAAAAGAGCACTACATGCGTGGATTTCATCCCACGGCGACATGCGGGACGTTTGGTTCGGCCATGGCTGCCGCGAAGCTGCTTGGACTGAGTGAAGCCCAGCTTGTCTCTGCCTTTGGCATCGCTGGAAGCCAAGCCGCGGGCTCGATGGAGTTTCTTACAGATGGTGCCTGGACTAAGAGACTGCATCCTGGCTGGGCAGCATTCAGTGGAATCCATGCTGCCTTGCTAGCAAGAGAAGGATTTGTTGGGCCCGCGACAATTATCGAAGGCAAAGATGGTTTCCTCAAAGCCTATTCGTTACATGCCGATCCTGGAAAAGTCACTGATGGTTTGGGGGAGGATTTTCAGATGTTACAGACCGCGGTGAAACCGCATTCCTGTTGTCGTTACACCCAAGCGCCGATCGATGCGACGTTGCAGTTAGTAAAGGAGCATGACCTACAGCCTGAGGACGTGCAGAAAATCACAATTGGTATGCTGGAGACTGGCGTTCCTGTGATCTGCGAACCAGCCGAGCGTAAACGCCGTCCAGTGAGTATTGTCGACGCGCAGTTTAGTCTGCCATTCGGAATTGCGGTTGCTTTGATCAAACGCCGCGCCGGCCTTGAAGAGTTTTCATTGCCTATGCTCAACGAACCGTTAATTCAGGAGATTATGGCCAAGGTCAGCTATGCCCGCGATCCTGAGTTAGAGAAGAACTATCCCCGCGAGTGGCCGGCATGGGCACGCGCGACGCTCAAAGGCGGTCATGAAGTCTTTGCGCATGTGCGTTTCCCCAAAGGTGACCCCGAGAACCCATTGTCATGGGAAGAGCTAATGACGAAGTATCACGGACTTGCCGAAGCCGTCTGGACAAAGGACAAGGTCAGCCGAGTGCAAGCTGCGGTTCAGGCTATGGAACACGAAACGAGTGTGAAGAATTTCACGAAGCTGCTGTAAATTGCATTGCTTGCATTGGAGGAGGAAGCATGGACTTTGGCTTTGTGTTTTTTGGTGATGTGAATGTTGCCCCGGATGTCGCATTAGCAGAAAAGCGTGGGTTCACGCATGCCTGGCTCTATGACTCGCAGATGTTAGCGAGTGATGTGTATGCTGCGCTAGCGTTATGCGCCGCCAATACTAAGAAGATTATGCTCGGCCCTGGGGTGACAAACCCAGCCTCGCGTATTGCCCCACTCACAGCGTGTTCGATTGCCTCGATCAATGCTATAGCACCAGGCCGTGCCATCCTTGGTATTGGCACTGGCAATACCGCACGCCGGACATTAGGCATGCCGGCCGCGCGCCTTGATGTCCTGAGGGATCACGTTCGAGTCTGTCGCGATCTGCTCGCAGGTAAAATCACTGCCTACCAAGAAGGTGAACGGCGGCGAATGATTAAGTTTCTCAACCCGAACAGTGGCGCAATCAACATTAAGAAGAAGATTCCTATCTACGTCTCTGCGAGTGGCCCGAAAACCTTAGAACTGGCGGGAGAGATCGCTGATGGCGTGATCCTCTTCGGCGCGGTCAGCCCGAGCCTTGTGGAATTCAACCTGAGCCATATTCATCGCGGAGCCGAGCGCGCTGGACGCGATCCAAAGAGGATTTACGTGCTCTGTATGACGGCTTTCCATGTGACCAAAGAAGGAGAGAAGCTCGAAACGTCGAAAGTACGCAAAGCCGTTGGTGCGTTTGTGACCTCTTCAAGCAACATTTATGCGTTTTCATGTCCTGACCCGCATGACCTTCCTGCCGATCTGCGCGATGATATCGTCGCCTTTAAGACAGCCTACCGCACTCCGGAGGGATCCATCGAGACTCGACATTTGAAACTCTACAGTGACTATTTACGGGGATTCAAGAAAGAACACGAACCATTAGTGACTGAGAAAATGATTCGTGCGACAACCCTCACCGGAACACGGGCAGAAATTATTGAGGCAATCAATGGCATGAAAGAGGCAGGTATCCAGCAAGTGGCCATTCAACCAACGAGAGATCCGCGCGGAACGATTGAGTCATTCGCGAAAGAGATTATGCGGAAGATGAAGTGACCTCACCCCTGGCCCCTCTCCTTGACAGGAGAGGGGAAGAAGGCAACCTCACACTGTTTCCCTCTTCTGTACAGGAGGGGGAAGCGGTGACGTGAAGATGGTAATGCAGAAGAGAAGGTATTGGGGAATTGCGCAGAATGCGAGAGTGAGTGCTGAGAAGCTGAATTTTGCTCGACAGATGTGTAAACTGCCTACCGGTGCCGAGGCTACTGCTTGGGAACTACTGAGAGACCGCCGCGGTGCCTAGGACTGAAATTTTGCCGTCCGCAAGTCATTTGCAGTTTGATTGTTGACTTCTACTGTGCGGAAAAGCGCTTGGTCGTAGAACTTGACGGAGACGTCCACGATCTACAACAGGATTACGACCAACAGCGCGACGCAGTCTTTCGCGCAGGAGAGATCACTGTGCTACGTATTCGCAACGAACAACTCACTCCGACTCTCTCACCCAACAAAACCAAGCCTGCCTTTCCTTTCTCCCGTTAGGGAGAAGGAGGGCAGGGGGATGAGGTGAGAAGCGGTTCATATACTCCTGGGCCGTTTGCTCCCTCTTCTCCTGTTAAGGAAAAGGGGGTCGGGCGAATGACGTTTACCGCATCGCCACTGCTTTTACCTGCGAATAATCCGTCAGCCCTTGCAAAACTTTAAGAATACCGTCCTGAATCAACGTGGTCATGCCTTGTGCCTGCGAGACTTTACGAATATCGGCGACAGTTCCGTGCGAGTGAATCAACGAGCGGATCTCATCGCTCACAACTAACAGTTCGTGTACCCCAAGTCGACCCTTGTAGCCGGTACCCCGGCACGTCTCGCAGCCTTTGCCACGATACAAAACAAAGCGATCATCGTATGAAATTCCCAAGCGAGCGAAATCTTCTTCACCGTAATTAAACGCGAGCGCATCGTACTCTTCCTTACCAGGGCGGTATCGCTCCTTACAGTTGACACAGATCGTCCGCGCTAAGCGCTGAGCGATAACCCCTTGGAGGGCGTCAGCAAAGCTAAACGGGTCCAGCCCCATATCGAGCAAGCGAGTAACGGTTTCTGGTGCACTATTTGTGTGTAAAGTGCTAAGCACCAAGTGGCCAGTCAGTGAGGCTTCGGTGCAGGTCTCGGCAGTTTCCTGGTCCCGTACTTCGCCGACCATGATGACGTCGGGGTCTGCGCGCAGGAAGGCGCGCATGGCTGTGGCAAACGTCACGCCGATCTTGGGGTGGACTTGGACTTGGCGCAAGCCGGATTGCGTAATTTCCACGGGATCTTCTGCGGTCCAAATTTTTCGCCCGGGGACATTGATATAGCCGAGACACGCGTGCAGGGTTGTGGTTTTTCCCGATCCAGTCGGGCCGACGCAGAGGAGCATACCGTGTGGTTGTTCGAGCAGTCGTGTGAGCTCTTGTTGGTTGCGTTGGGTGAGATTCAACTTGGGGAGGGGCAGGGGTTCATTGGATGCAAGGATACGTAACACTGCATCTTCATCGCCAGCGGAGGTGGGAATGGTTGCGACACGCAACTCGACCTCGCGATCGGTCAAGCGAAACTTGAACTTCCCGTCCTGTGGCTTGCGTCGCTCGGCGATGTCGAGCCGACACAGGACTTTGATGCGCGAGACAAGGGGACGCGCATATTCCGCCGGGATACGCATGTGTTCATAACACACGCCATCCATACGAAAGCGAACAACCATGTCTTTCTTCGGACCGTAGGGCTCAATGTGAATATCAGAGATACCCTGCTTGGTTGCGTCAGCGACAAGCTGATTGACAATACGAACCACCGTGCTGTCATTTTCGTCCAAGCTTTCTTCTTTGATCTCATCAAGCACCGGCCCGACAACATCTTCGCGGGGTTTGATATCACCCTTGCCTTCCCAAAAGCTTGGCGGGGCTAGATGCGAATCTGGCGTCATTGATGGAGAGGTTTCCGTCATAGACGTTGCCGTTGAGCGAGACAAGCCGCTACCTGTACGATCGCTAATGTACTTGTTGATATACTTGGTGATGTCGTCGCGGAATCCAACCACGCAGCGAATCTCTTTGCCAGGAAATGTTCGCTTGATATCCTGGATTTTTGAGAAGGACTGCGGATCATCGATCAGAATTTCTACCCAGCGATCATCAGCACGCAAAGGTACCCAGAAGTGAGTACGTAGATACTTGGTGCTGATCCCGCGTAACAAACTGGGAGGAATGATAACTGTTTCGTTGAACTCAGCAAACGGACACTTGTAGTGCATACTAAGAGCTTGGCCCGCCTCTTCCTTGCTGAGTCGGAAGCGTTCGAGTAACACGGTCCCAAGAGGTTGCTGCTGTTCGCGAGCCGCTGCGATCGCTGCTGACATTTCTTGTGGGCTCACCCGTTGCATCGCTGCGAGACTTTGTCGTTTTTCTTGATGCTGTTTGGCAATCTGTGATTGTTTATAGAGAACGCTGACAAGCGCATTGGTCGTGAGGGAGCCCTGTTCAACTAAGATGGTTCCCAGTTTCTTCTTGGTCGTGCGCTGAGTTTCCAGCGCTGTGTTCACCTGATCTTGGTTGACGAGACCAAGATGAATCAGCATCTCTCCTAATGGGATCCGCTCATGGTGCTTGCTCAGAATCTTGTTCAGCGTTGCCGGTGAGAAAAACCCCAGTTCGATACAAATCTCGCCCAGCGGTGGAGCCGGGTGTCGCGTTTTCTGCACCATCAGCGCCTGCTCAATTTGCTCTGGGGTGACGATGCCCTCTTGAATCAGCAGCTCACCGATCTTCACCTTTTTTCTGTTATTATGCGAACTACCTGGAGGGGAAACAGCCTGTGTCTCTGACGTGTTCGGCAGTGGTGCTGGCGATACAGGCGCTTCGTTTGCCAATTCGAACTCTGTTCCTTCAATGGCAGCTGTGACCGGCGTTCCCGAGGACTCAGGCGTTGTGTTCAAATCACTGTCGGCCAAAGGAAGGGGACTCTCTGCGGCTACGAGCCCTTGATAAATCATTTCATCAGACCTCATCGCTCTTTCTGACTGCACTTCTGCTGACATGGAGTAGCTCCTCCCCGTAGTGTCGAGTGGGTGTCTGCTTTCCTGTTCAAGAAGATCATCGGCCTCTATTGCGATTGCTTAAGGAGGCGAAAGGGCAGAACGAGGAATGGAGTTCTCTTTGGAGTGAATCGATGCAAGGAAAAGAGGCTTTAGGGCTTGTCAATCAAGAACGAAACCCTCTGGCATAGGACTGGTGGCACACCGGGAATATCACCCTGAACCCTTCGACGGGCTCAGGCCAGGCTTCGTGAAGGGTCTTCTGAAAGACCTGTCCTGAGCATACCCTGAGCGCAGCGAAGGGGAAGTCGAAGGATTCTTCGCTTTGTTCAAAATGACAACATCGAGCGGCGCTGCTTATTCAGACAGGTTGTTACCGAAACGCCGGCATTATCTCTTTGGCAAATAACTTCAATGTGGCAAGGAACTCATCCTGTGCAACATCACTGAGGACCATCGTGAATAAGGAGACCCCCTTACGGTTCTTCTCTTTCACGCCCTCGATAAAACCAGCGGGGTCGCCGCGTAACGCGCCTTTGTCCATATCGCCTAATCGCCCCCAGGTCTGTTTGGCGATTGGCCATTTGCGTTCAAAGTCAGCTTTATCCTTGCCAAGGACACCCACGACTTGTTCGGAAATCTGAATCTCGTCAGGATTGCGGCCAAAACCTTGGCAGTAATCGACTATCACTTGCCACTTTTTCTCAATGCGATGCGAGGCGGCAGCCGGGCAGTTCCAGCCGTTGGCATGCTCGGCGACAAGCTTGAGCATTTTTTGTTCGGCGACTGCACCAATAGTGATAGGAGGGTACGGCTTTTGTACCGGCTTTGGATTGTTGTACGCTTCGGTGATGGTGTAGTACTTACCGGCGTAGGATGGTTTCTCTTCGGTGAACATTTTCTTGATGATTTCTACGCCTTCTCTAAGCTGGCTCGCACGTACGCCACCAGAGGGAAACTCGTAACCATAAGCTTTATATTCCTCATCCATCCACCCAGCCCCAAGGCCGAGTTCGACCCGTCCATTACTGATATTGTCGAGTGTTGCTGCCATCTTGGCGAAGAACGCCGGATTGCGATACGAGTTGCAGAACACCAAACCACCAAGCCGGATTTTCGTCGTTGCCGCAGCCAGGCTAGCCAGGACAGTCCAGCTTTCTAAATAATCAAGCTGCGGAGCGCCGCGCACCCACATATGATCTGGCAGCCAAATCGAATGAAAACCGTATTCCTCGGCCGCTAAAGCGCGTTCTTTGAGGGTCGAAAACGATTGACCAACTTGCGGTTGAAACAGACCGAACTGAATTTTACGGGGCATTAGTTCCTCCTTCGTCTTCAAGCAATAATCAGCAATCAGCTAGCAGCTTTCAGCCAAAAAGGGGAGACTGCAGGCAAGCGTTTGACTGACTGTTGCCCGCTAAGAACCTTTGTTCTCCTTGACATTCCCACTGGCCAGAGAAAAGATGCCGCTGCATCTTGACAGAGTGAGGACTCATGAATTTCGAACTGACAGTAGAGCAACAAATGCTAAAAGATCTCTGTCGCGACTTTGCGCGCAAAGAGATCGCTCCGTATGCTGACGAATGGTTTGATGCTGAACACTTTCCGGTTGAGGTCTATCACAAGATGGCTGACCTCAATCTGATGGGGCTACTGATCCCAGAAGAGTATGGCGGTACTAATGCCGGCACGATGGCGATGGTCGCAGCGTTGGAAGAAATCGGTAAAGTAGACCAGTCGATTGCGACAACCCTACAAGCACATCTGACTATTGGCTCGTTGCCGTTCTTACACTTTGGTACTGAAGAACAGAAACACAAATGGTTAGCCCCGCTCGCTCGTGGAGAACGACTGGGGGCATTTGGCTTAACTGAGCCGCAAGCGGGGTCAGATGCCTCGAATATTCAGACCACCGCTCGTCTCGATGGCGATGAGTGGGTAGTCAATGGAACTAAGTGTTTCATCTCAAATGCCGGCACGCCAATTAGCTACGGCCTTGTGGCCCTCACCACGAGCGGCAAAGATGCTGATGGTAAGAGGCAATACTGCTCGATCATCATTC